>ERZ1292632.31-Hain-H43-01um-R2-31-length-133762-cov-9_pt1 | contig 133762 bp, 187 predicted proteins | sample MGYA00564407_ERZ1292632 | MGnify/ENA primary metagenome ERZ1292632 (study PRJEB36523, sample SAMEA6512637) | groundwater metagenome | collected 2019-01-08 | study: AquaDiva: Metagenomics assemblies of 32 groundwater samples | reverse complement strand
TATCAAAATAAAACAGCAGCAAAGGGTAAGAAGGGCGACGGCGCATTGTGGATAGCCGAAGCGAAGGAAAGCGGTCTTAAGTACCTCCGGGGTAATGTTGAGATTGATGGCGTGCGGCACGGTATTAGTGTATTCAAGAATACGTTCAAGCACGAAGAGGGTGGAAATCCGAAGGCTCCCGATTATACTATTCGGTACAACGGACCAATGCAGGATAATGCAGCGACCCCAACGCCAGTGCGTAGACCCGCTCCCGCGGCAAAGCCAGTCTACCGTAAGAAGGTTGTGGAGCAGCCTGTAGGGCCAGAAGAGGAAAATCCGCCCGCTGATGATGAAGTCTTCTAAAACCGCGCCAAGGATGCCTTGAGAGGTGAAATAGACTCTCAGGGCACAATTTTTTATGAAAAATTTTGATGGACAATTTGTGAAAATAAACGGCAAAGTTTACGCTTTAATGATGTTAGATTTTGTCTCACCAGAAAGTTCAATTTTATTCGAGACTGAAATAAAAACCAAAGTGAAAAAGGGAAGCTTTGCCGAACTTAACCTCGACCGAGCTAAATTTCTCATGCCAATTTAAGGCAATTTATATGAAAACTAATAAAGCCAAGACAAACAGCAAAATTCTAAAGAAAAATTAATTGAATAACATGACAACTAAACATAACGGAATTTACATTGAAATTAATGCCGAAAATACAGAGCGGGTCCAGAAGCTATTATTTAAACATGGAATTTTTTGGGAAGACGGCAAGAAAATTCAGAAAGATCTTCAGAATTTATCTATTTATAAAACAGATTTAATCCATAAAAACGGTACTATTTACGATAGAAAAGATATTATTTATCGTTCGGCTGATGGGGTATGTTGTACGTTAAAAGTTACTGGAGATGATTTAGATCAAATATTAGACTGGATAAATTCAGACTTTAAGGAGGGAGTGGTAGTTAAAGCTGGACAGGTTTACCGTCATTGCTTATATGGAGGAGATTTTGTTATTATTGAATCTTTTGCAGATGAAAAAGTTTTCTGTTGGATGGATAAAGATTATAGATTCTACACTAATACGGTTACTAAAGCAGACATCCTTCGTCTTTTAAATAACAAACAAATAGAATTAATCACTGCTTACCATAAATAAATTCCAGGTTTAAAAACCGAGGTTTCCTTGCTAGTTTTTTATGAAAATCGCCGCGTTGACTTTTTTGTGCGTTTTAATTGGCACGGCGCATTTTCGCAAATTAAAATCTTTGCCGAAATTTGCTGAGTCGTACTTCGCGTGGGAAATAATTCAGAAAAGTGGAAAGATTGAGATGTTTTAATATGGAATTTTTATTTAATTGCCCTATCAATAATTTGTCATTTGGCCAAGTAAGCTTAATGCTACTTCGTGAGTTTCATTTGATGAATTTGGACATCGCTGTTGCACCTATTGGAGCCATAAATTTGGAGGGAGCTAATTTACCGCAAGATTTTTCTGTTTGGTTAAATAAATGTTTGGCAAAAACAAATTCGCGTCACAATCGAGATAAACATATCTCCTTGAAGCTGTGGCATTTAAATGGGAGCCTCGAAAGTTTTTCGAAGAAACAAGTATTGCTGACTTTTTACGAAGTAGATAAGCCGACCGTGCAAGAGTTAAATATTGTCGCTCAAAATGAAAAAGTAATTTTTAGCTCAAGTTATGCAGCGAACCTTTTTAAAGAGCGCGGGGCGAATAATGTCGTAAGTGTTCCTTTGGCTTTTGATAGATTCAATTTCTTTCCGACAGAACGGCCAAGTTATCCGGATAAAAGAATTACTTTTAATCTACTTGGAAAATTTGAGAAGAGAAAGCGGCACGAATTTATTTTAAAATCGTGGATAAAAAAATACGGTAAGCAAGATAAATTCTTTTTAAAAGCAGCACTCCATAATCCATTCATTCCTGTAGAAGAATTAACTAATTTGTTTATATCCGCTATAGGAGGACAGAGTGATTTATTTAATGTAAAGTTTTACCCTTTTATGGATATTTTGTCGTACAACAGATTTTTGGGAGACGGAAATATTGTCATAGCATGTTCAGGAGGGGAGGGATGGTCGCTAGCTGACTTCGAGGCGGTTGCTTTGGGTTCTCATGCCGTTACTTTAAAAGCACATTCTTATTTGGATTGGGCTAATGAAAAAAATTCGGTACTAATAAATCCGTCAGGCAAAATCCCAGCGGCAGATGGAAGATTTTTTGCGGAGAATTCTCAATTTAACAATGGAAACATTTATGACTTTAATGAAGACGATTTCATTGAAGGCTGTGAAAAAGCTATTGAAAGAGTAAAAATTGATCCAATGAATTGGGAGGGTTGTAAATTGCAGAGTCAGTTTACTACAAGAAAATTCGCTGAAAATGTTTTGGAAGTTGTTAAATCGGTTTAATGTTTGGTTGTCGTAGAAATTAATTTCCAACCATGTAAACAATTATGTCTAGACCTTCCTTGTATTAAACGGCTGACGCTTTCAGGATTTAATAAAAAAGACTTCCTAAAATTAAACCTCGTCCCAATGAAAGTTTCTTGAGTGTGTGTATTGTTAAATATATAAATATTGTCATCTGAATTATTATTATTTATTCCTGATTGGTGAGCACTATTTTTCATTTTTAAACGAGTTTCCATAGAAAACGATTTGCCTTTATTCCATGCGGTTTTTCCTCTAAGAGCTTCTGATCTTTTTTTTCGACTTTCTTCAGATATTATTCTTGGACCAAGATTTGGAAAACCTCCTATTGCTATAAATTTTATATTATAACATATGTTTTTTTCTGTTTTTGCTATATCTAAATAATTTTGTTCTTTAGCGCGCAGTTCAGATTCTTCTGGATTTATTAGTTTTTCTACGACTACAAATTCAAAGCTGTTTTCTCCATATTTTTTCCAAGCTCTTTGTAAATGACCATTATGATGCTTTCCCCATCTTAATGAAGATCTATGATTTGGCCATCTTTGATTTAAAATATCAAAAGCAGAACCTACATAATATTTTTTATTAATGTTATTAATGATTTTATATATCCCACTAATGATTTCTTTTTTATTCATATTCATAATATTATTCCGCCATGCGATAATTAATGGGTATTAGAAAGAGTTTTTAAAACTCTGACGGAACAATATAAAAATATTTTTGCCTCATTCACTATCGCATACTTTATTACACAAACAGTTTGACAAAATAGAAAATAACCTTACAATAAACTAGACGATGAAAAAGTTTCCAACATTATACAAAAGAACAGCGACCGGCGCGGAGCAAGAATGGTCAATTATTTCTGACGGAAATTCGTTCTATACTTTAGAAGGAATTGTCGGTGGGAAAATTACGCAAAGTAAACCTAATACTTGTGACGTAAAAAACGCGGGCAAAGCCAATTCTACCACAGTTGAAGAGCAATCCGAAAAAGAGGCTCAAGCAAAATGGCAATATAAACTGGACCACGGATACTCACTAAAATTAGATAAAATTGACGAAGTAGAATTCCGCGATCCAATGTTGTGCAAGAACTTTGAAGATTTTCGTCATAAGGTCACATATCCTGTATGGGTCGATGACAAGAAAAATGGGACACATTGTACAGCGAAAAATGGAGTACTGAAATCTAGGAAGGCGAAGACTTATAACACGATTCCACACTTGATAAAAGCCCTCGCTCCGCTTTTTGAAAAACATAAAGATTTATTTCTCGGAGGCGAATTGTTCAACGAGAAACTTAAGAATCATTTAAATCGATTAATTAAATTAGTCAGCGTCGGTATTAAAGAAAAAGATTTGACTCCAGAATTGCTTAAAGAGTCAGAGGAAATTGTACAGTTTCACTGTTTTGATGGGTATGGATTTGATGACATTACAGATAAAACTCCATTTGTTCAACGCCGCGAAGCCTTAAAAAAACTACTTAAAGATATTAAGTATGTATTCGTTCTCGATTATATTGAATGTAAAAATGAGAAAGAGGTAGAAGATCTTAAGGAAGAATCAATTAAAAAGGGCGCGGAGGGATTAATTATTCGTTGGGGAGACTGTCCATACGAACATAAACGCAGCAAATTTTGTTTAAAATACAAAAATTTTCAAGAAAATGAATTTAAGATTTTGGGATTCGAGGAAGGAAATGGTAACTGGAAAGGTTGTGTAAAAATGGTTATTTGTGAACTTGATACGGAAACTCCAGATGGAGAAACGAGTTTTAGGTCTAATATTAAAGGGACGCAAGAAGAATTATCTGATTTATTCAAAAATCAAGAAAAATATATTAATCAATTTTGTACTGTAGTTTACCAAGAAAAAAGTGAATATGGAGTGCCACAAATCCCATATACAGAGCTTCCCTTCAGAAATTACGAATAAAGTATAAAGTATTTTCGTTTTAACAATATAATCATAATATGAAAAAACTAAAAACAGTCACAGAACTCACAAACACTGAAGACGGTCATAATAAAATTTGGCGCGCCACAATTCAAAAAGGCGAAAATGGCCAGAATAATGGAGGGATTTTATGCGAATGGGGCCGCGCTGATGCCAACCACTTACAATGGAAATTCTTCCCCGGCGAAGGCGAGGATTTCGTAAATAAAAAGGTTCAAGAAAAAATCAAAAAGGGTTACGAATTAACCGAATAATTATGCCTAGTTATTTATTTGAGCACCCGATTAGCCAAGAAGTCGTAGAGGTGACACTTAGCATCAACGAGCCCAAAATTTACACCGACGAAAATGGATTGCGTTGGAATCGAGTATTTTCCGTGCCTCAAACTTCATTCGATACAAAAATAGATCCATTTGATAGTAAAGGGTTTGCAGAAACCACGGGGAAAAAGAGGGGCACTCTTGGGGATATTTGGGACGCCTCTGCAGAATTAGCGGAAAAACGCAAGCAAAAAGCGGGAAAAGACTCAGTTAAAGAAAAATGGCTAAAGGATTATTCTAAAAAACGTCTCGGAAAAAAACACTTCTCAGATATATCCACCGCGAACGAAGAATTTTAGATGTAATTACCTATGTGAAACACAAAGTCATTATTCCAATTTACGGAATAAGTTTGACTATTTTAACGTCTAAAAATGTATCTAAACAGCACAAAAAGGTAGAAAAAGACATCGGCACAGAAATCAGCGGGACCGACTGTGAAGCCTTCATGGTCAGCGAAAAACATAATTTCAAGGTATATTTTCGCGAGGATCAGGTGTCACTCAAAACAATTGTTCATGAATCTTTCCATCTAACTCATTATATTCTTGATTGGATGGGTGACGGATTTAATTTTAATCAGCAAGAAAACGGAGCGTTTCTTTGTGAATACTTGGTAGATTTAATTTTAGGCGTCATAAAAGACAAGTTCAAGATTAAGGTAGTTTAGTGTAAACCCAAATATAAGTTAAATATGGATATCACACTTACATCTGTACAAATAATTACGATCTTGCGTTACCTAATCACTGCTGCTGGGGCTGGCGTTTGGGCAACAAAACATGATTCCGAACTGACCAACATAGCCGGGCTTCTTGTTGCAATAATTCCGGCTCTTATCGGAGCTTGGAAAGATTATGTCAATCATAAGCAGCAAATTGTTCTTAAGGAAGAGATTGTAGAGGCAAAAATAGAGACAAAAGCAGCAGAGGTCGCTGTGTCTGAAGTCACCTTACCCCGGAATAAATTCCGGGGCTTGTAATGCTGCCACTCCGAGAGTAGAAGACTTACATACGATTGGCTCAGTGACTAGAGCCTGCCCATCTAGTGCTCGGCACGTGACGGGGAGTTTGGTAGGGTACTTTAGGACAATATTATTCGCAGCATTTAAGTCCGCGTCTAGTACCGTCTTGTCGCTGGCGTAATAGCGACTACCTTTACGCTCGCCTTTACTGATGCCTCTAAAGTCCTCCTGAGAGGTATTATAGGGGCTAACTGTTACTACCCTCTTGCCGAGGGCTTGTGCCTTGTACTCTAGGATCTGGCGGAGTTCGCTGAATCCTACTTGAGAAAGTTTGTTGTTTTGATTTTTACCGTACTGGCCTTTGTTGGCGTTTTTTGATGCTATATTTCTCTTAAGCTTTTTTAAATCTTCGACGACGATTAAGGACGCGTCTGTTTTTAGAATTTCGTTGGCTACGGAATGGACAAAGGCGTGGTTGATATTTCGTTCTTTGCGGCGGACCTTTTTTAGGTGCTGTTTTGCTGATTTAGTACCTTTGGATTTTAGGCAACTTTTTAGATGGCGAATTTGTCGCTTTTTGGCGTTAAAACTTTTAGACTTAATAATCCGGCCATCAGATATAGCGGCAGTTCTGTTTATTCCTAGATCTACGCCTATGGCTTTTTCGGATGTGACGGGCAATTCTGGGGTATTGAAAGTCACAGCTAGAAAATATTCGTCGCCGCGTTTGAAAATTAGAGGGTCGCAGTAGGTAAACTTGCCGAACAGCTCCGCGACTTTTGGGTAAGCCAAAAATTTACAACCTACCCGTTTACCACCGACGGCGGTGAGTTGTAAGGTTTGCCTTTTGAGAGTAAAAATTCTTTTATCAAGGCGCATGGCCAAGGCGGTTTTTTGTGGCGCGGATGTAATTTTTTGCTTGTTACTCTTAATCGAGCGGTACGCCGCTAAGATGTCCTGCTCAGCTCGAATGACGATTTGAGATGGAACCTCTGGGTTTCGTTTGCGGAAATTAGCGTAAAACTTTTTATGCAAATCCACTATGGAATTTTTGGAAGAACCAAACGGATGTTTAGGTTCGTAATGCAACTTGGAACCCACGTTGAAAGCCATCCTTTGGGCATCCAACGTCTTTAAAATTCGGGCTTTGTCTTCCGAATTTTCAAATTCCAACTTGACATTATACGTCTTCACGCCTATGATTACACTGTAATACAGCTATGGGAAATTTTATTTCAACATTTTATTCGCAATTCCTCCCCGGTTTAAAAACCGGGGTCTCTTTGCGAGGTATTTTATGAAACAAAAATGGTAACAAAAAAAGTCGATACGCTTTTTAAAAATCAATAAATAAACTTGTAAAAATAAATAAACCACGTGTAATAAAGCCTATGAAGAAAATCATTTTAATCGTCTTACTAGCTCTGTCAATAACTGGCTGTACTAATAAGTTACAAACTGGAGGCGCATACAGCCCCATCACCACAAATGCAGCGGGAATTATCATTGAATCTACCACGCCAGAATATGCTTTCTTCGTGACGGATTTAAGTTTTTCTACGGCCTACTCCGCGGTTGATGCGGCATTTACGTTCGAAAAAAACAACAGGGATATGTTGTGGAAAATTAGTCCTAATATCAAACATACACTTGACAAAATCCGCCCTCAAGCTTGGAATGTTGTCGTAAGGTACAGCGCGGCCCGCAAGGTATATATAGCCAACCCTACTCCTCCCGGTTTAACTGTTTTGCAGCAAATATTGACCGAGGTTCAGAAACTTTCAGCGTCTGCGATTGCAGCGTTGCCAGCAACATCTCCTGCTAAATAAATAACATACTAAACATTTAATAAATTAAATATATGCCTCCAATTGTCTTAACAATCGTCGCAGTAATTCAAGCTGCAATTAAGTACGCACCAACAGCCATTGATTTATTCAAAAAGATCAAGGAGCAGGTTTCTGTTTTGTTCGCAAAGAAAGCCATTACTAAAGAACAGCAGGACGCATTGCACGCCTGGGTGGATGCCATTGTGCTTACAGCGGAAAAGGGAGAAATTCCTTTATCGTGGCAAGTCGATCCCGATCCAGTTTCCCCATAAAATCACAACGTATTCATATCATAACCCCGCGCCACAACTTATGGCCGGGGTTTTCTACTTACTTTTAACTACTTTTTAGAAATTTAGTGTAAATAATAATATGTTTTTCCCGATTATTATAATTAGGCATAAATAATTATTCTTTATAACTTTTTCCGCTGTAATATCTTTAGTGGAAGACATTATAAAAATATTAGGTGAATACTGGCCAATAATTGGTCCTATTTGCGGTATAATTCTAGCAATTTTCAGATGGAGAAGGGTTGCGGAATTTTTTGCAAGAACATATAATTGGTTTAAGTCTAATATTTCTTTTTTAACCAGAATAGAGTATGAAATTTCTTTATTAGGAAAAAATTTACAAGAAAATAAAGAAAGTGGTGGATCTCAAAGAGAACAAATTTATAAAAAAATGACTGAAGTTGAAGTAAAAATTTCAACTAATTGTGACAAAATCAGCCAAATAGAAAAAAATATAAAATTAACATGTGAAGAAATGAGGAAATTGCAAGACGAAACTTTTGAGAGGGTGGCGGAATGGAGCAATTGGCGTGCGAAACTAGTAAACAAAATAGAAAATATAGAAAATGAAAACAGGATTAATGGAGGAAATAGTCTAAAAGATATTGTTCTAGATATTAGAAACTTGGCTCGATTGGGAGAGTTCCGTTGGAAACAAGCCATGAATCATTCAGAAGTTGGATTGTATGAATGTGATTCGGAAGGAAACAGAACGTGGTCAAATGAGCGATTATGTGAAATGGTAGGTATGTCTGATACCGAAATGATTGGAAAGGGTTGGTTGAAAGGGGTTTTAGAAACAGATAGATTAACTTTAAACAATTGTTGGCGGCAATCTATTGAAAATGGGGTTCCATATTCCGCGACTTATATGTTGGTAAATCAAAAATTATGTAGTTGCACAGAATGTCACGATTCTGTAGTCGTATTAAAAGATCCAGCGGGCAAAGTGATAAAATATTTGGGCACAGTAAAATTACGTGGATCATTTGTTTCTGAAAGCCTTAAAGTGTAACGGAAGACCTTTTCCCGCGTCACATTTGACATTCTAGCGCGGTTTTTGCTTGTGATGGATAATAGTGACAGCGAAAATCAAAACGTCTTAAAAACGATTGTAGAAGGTTTGTGTTGACTTCTGGATAAAATATTCTATTATTTTTGAAATAAAGTAGTGAGTTATTCCCTCGAAGTGTATATAATATATACAATGAAGGAATATATAAAATTAACAGACAGTCAAAAAATTGAGGCGGTTGCCTTGTATCAAGAAAGAAAATCTTTTGTTTTTATAGCGAAAAAATTTGGAGTAACGCCATCTTCAATAAGATATATATTAAAAAGAAGGGGAATAAAATCTAGGGGTTGTACAAGATTATTAACCAACGATAAATTTTTTGAAGAAATTAAAACAGAAGAATCTGCATATTTTTTAGGATTTTTATATGCTGATGGTTATATTGACGAAAAACGCTATCAAGTAGAACTTTCTTTATCTGCGAAAGATAGAGAAATTTTAGAGACTTTGAATAAGTTTGTTAATTTAGAAAAACAATTAACCTTTAAAAAGGGTAAAAAACATTGGAAAACTGGGAATTTAGAATCGGACAGTTTTAGGTTGTATATTAAAAATAAAAAAATAGCGAAAGATTTAATTAGATTGGGGCTTAGACAATGCAAAAGTGATAATTTACAATTCCCTTCTATAGATCAAATCCCAGAAATTTTTATACGACATTTTTTACGTGGTTATTTTGATGGAGACGGATCTATTTCTAAAAATCAGCGTTGTTGCTATTTGATTTCTTCTAAAAGTTTTTGCGAGAAGGCAAAGGAAATTTTAAATAGATATGGCATTGAATCTAAAGTCGCAAAAAATAGCAATACAGATAAAATAATGAATTTACGCTTCTTAAGTAATTTTTATATGAAATTTCTAGATTTTATATATAAAGATAGTACAATTTATTTAGAAAGAAAATATAAACATTTTCTACAAAAAAAGATTGAAGACGTATTATCAACATGAAAATTAACTTATATATGGACGGCGGAATTGGAGATCATCTTTTAGGTCATAAATTCTCGGTTCAAATTAAAGAAAAATATCCTAATTCTTTATTGCATGTATTTTCAGATACTCAGAACAATTTTGCACAAAAAACAACTTTAAACTATTTGTACCCAAATTTTTACGAATCAATTACAGTTATAGCAGATAAAAAATATAAAAAATGTATAATTGATAGTCAATTTGGAACCGAAGAATATCGTGGTGGCGTTCAAAATTTAAAAGAATCAGTCTTAAAAGAAATGACCGAGGACTGCGACAAGCTCTACAGTCTTCACGTCGACAGTTTAGACTTTATACACCATGACTATAATTGGTCAAAAGATTTTGACAAAATCCCGAAACCAAGTAATTACTACAACCGTCCAGAAATTTACATGGGCAAGTACTTAATTTCAAATATAATTTCAGCTACGGGCCGCGAGCATTTATGTGAGCAATTTTGGACCGACAGACTAATATCTGAAATAGATTCTTATTGTTTAAAAAATAAATTAAAACATTTAATTATATCAACTCCTGAAACCAATCATAAATACGAAAACATATTAAAGAAATGTCAAGTTACTTCATTTATTAATGCGGGAGTAGAAGAAGTTTGTGATTTTATCAGCGGGGCCGCTGGATTAATTGGAATCGATAGTTGTTGGCGTTTAATCTCTTCATCTTATGATGTACCCACAATCACAATTAGCAAAAATTGTTCTCAACCTGGAGTTTGTCCTATTTCTCATCAAATCCGCTGGCTAATTAACCCAAAAACGACTTTCCCTATTCATTGGAATACTCAAGATATTATTAAATTAATGGATAAAATGCTGGAAAATCAATTGTTTTCGCTTTTTCCTAGTTTAGCTTTCGCGCCAAATTTAGATCAAATTTTAATTAGAAGAAATTATAAAGTCAACGAAGAAAAAAGTATACTAAACTAACATGATATTTAAAATCGAAGACAAAGAGCTGGCTAAATTAAACAAATGGATGAAAAGTAAAAAGTTTATTCCAAGTGGGACTATTGGTGGAAGATTTACTTATTGCTTTACGCCGACAACTTTAGGGGTAGTTGTAAAAATCCAAGACGAGTTAGGAAAATCGGAAAAAGACAGAGAAATAGATGTGACTGAATATTTAGATTGGTAAAAAAATAAAATTTCATAAATATGTCTTTTACTCCTAAATTAATTGATTGTTGTGTTTTTGCCGAAGAGATAGAAATTTTGCAAATTCGCTTGTCTGAGATGTATCCCGTTTGTGATCAAATATTAATCGTGGAGAGTAATCGTACTCAGACGAGATTAGAAAAACCGTTTAACTTCGAATTAAATAAAGATAAATTTACTCCCTGGTTGGATAAAATTACTTATTATAAATTGGAAGATTTTATTCCAGAACAAAATAATTTTTGTTGGCAGCATGAGAAATATCAAAGAAATTGTTTGATGAATGCTTTGGCCCAGTACCAAAAAGAAAAAGATATTATTTTAACAAGCGAATTAAAAATTTGTCTAGGCGACGTAGATGAGGTTGTAAATGGTCAATTATTAAAACAAACAGCGGAAAAAGATGTAGAATTAGTAAGTTTTGATCATATTTTTGGCAGCTATTTTCTAAATTTTTATGCTGAAAGATCTTGGTTCGGCGCGGTTTTGACAACGTGGGAGAATATTCAGAAAAACGGATTTCAACATTACAGGGAAATAAAAGATAAAATCCCGCATATTCACGACACAAAGCTACCATCTTGGCATTTTTCTTCTGTAGGAAATCCGGTTTTTGATTTTAATTGGCACAAATGGGAAACGAGAATTGAGCCCGCTGATAAATTATGGATGAAACTTCCAGACGCCAAGAAAAAATGGAAAAAATTATTTGACGCTTGCGTTTTGGATGAAAAATATTTCTTTTTTTGCGATGATCCTTCCAGAAGAGACATTTCTGTTAAACTCAATATATTGCCAAATAAGGAACTCCCTGGATTTGTTCAGAAAAATCTTGCCAAGTTTGCTCATCTCATGTATCCTACAGATGTAAAATTATGAAATCTTCAAAAGCCTACTATTGCCACAACACTAATTTGACAGAACAAAAAGGCTGGAAAACCACAGACCGCCGCGGCCACGTTGTTATTCTAGATAAAAAGAATGAATTTGCTTTTTGTATTGATTTCGGGAAGAAGCCTAAAATGTCTTGTTTTAAGACATCGGGTCAAGGCGAAAATTTTGTAGAAGAGGTTTTCTTGTGAGTAAACTTTGGCTTCTTACAATGACACAAAATCGCGAAAAAGATATTCGCGAAATGGTGTCTAATATTTATCCTACTTTTGATGGCATTGTAGCTTTGGTAGCTGAACCAAGTCTAGATTCAACAAGACAGATTTTAGAAGAAAACAAGGGCGCGGGCAAGATTCTTTCTCAAAAATGGACAAATAATCATGGATTTTTAATGAATCATATTTTGTTTTATGGAGGAATTAAAGAGGATGATATTTGCGTGTGGCTAGATTCGCCGGAAAAAGCAACGGAAAAATTCCTAGAATTAGTTTGCAAAATAAAAAACAACTTTTTCAGTAAAAATCTTTTTGGCGCATTATATTGGGACGGAAGGCCTTACATATTTAGACATAACCAATATCTTTCTTTTACAAACGCTGTACATTGGGGAATTTCTAATTTAGAAGGGGAAATTTTTACTATTCCAGATAAAGATAAATATATAATAAACAAAAGAAAAGAAAATCCTAATGTTTCTTGGTTAATTAATCCAATTAAATATTTTATTTGTTACCCGCTCGGTAATGAAGTAGAATGTATGTATTCTAAATATTCTAAAGAAATAGTTTATGCGAAGGAGATAGAAAGAAAAGAATTTAGAAAACATTGTCAAAAAATATTGAAGTTAAATTTAGATAATTTAGATGATTTAATTCAATACATGAAAGAACTACAAGAAGGAATACAACAAGCTTCACCATATTTTCTTGATTTTTGTGATAATTGTTTTAGAATGACAGATCTATTTAGACATAAATTGCTGGAGCAAAATTTAATCCCAGATATTGTAAAAAATAGATTTAATTGGAGACTAAGCGTATATTTAAAAAACCAAGATTTAAACCAATTGGATAATGGACATACCGGAGAAATTAATAAATTGAATTTACAGTTTGGTTTTCCTCAAGAATAAATATGAAGAAATTAAAACCCAAATATATCACCGAGAATTCGCGAGTAAAAATTGTAATCGCAAACAACCCGGCTCAAAACGAAGTTATACTCAAGGCTTCTCAAGATGATTTACTTGCTAGGCGGGAAATTGCAAACTCAATGGCCGAATCTTACAAAATTATCTTGGATGGGTTAAAAGCGAACAGAGTTCAATGCAAATTCCTGAACGGCCCGCCGTTAAAATTTAATGTAAAAATTAATTACGATTTTGAAGTATACGACCCTAAAATAAAATGAATAAATTAAAAATAAAATATACCACCGAGGACGAAATAGCGAAAATAGTAATTGTTAATAATCCAGAACAAAATGAACTTATTCTTGAGTATTTAAGGGGAGATTTTGCAGCCGAAAAGGAAATTAAAAATACAATAGGTAATCTTTATAAAACTATTTTAGATGAACTGCAAGCTAATAAAATTCAATGTAAATTCCTAAACAGACCACCACAAAAATTTCATGTAAAATTTGATTACGATTTTGAAATATACGACCCAAAGATAAAATGAATATAAATCAAGAATTATTTGCTGAAGCTTGGAATAACTGGCATTCTGAGGTTACTCAAAACAAAGAAGATTGTGAAAGAATAGTCAGAATAGCTAATGATCATTTTGAAATAGATATTAGTCTTCGACAGGCGGAGGTGATATGGTCAGAATATAGCGACTCACATTGCGCGGGATGGTTAATGCTAACCTATGATCAAATTGTGGAAGCAATAATTCGTTTTGTAGATTTGCGCATTAACAAATGAAATTTTTGAACGCCAACAGAGACCAAGAAGACTTAGAAATTCTTGGTAAAATTTGTTTTGACACCCTGTGTTTGAATTTAGATATTAAACAAAAGTCAGAAGAGTTTTGTGGAATTTATATAGATGGCAGAAACCAAGAATTTAATTTCATAGAGAATTTTGCAGCGGCCGCGAGTTTCAAAATTCATTCAGAGTACGATTATCCGTTGTTGGTTTTAAGTCCTAATTCAAATAATATCCTAAATGGGGAATGTAAAAAATACAGCGTCAATCATATTCAAATTCCGGAACTAAATAGTCATGAGAAATATTCTGAATTTTTAATTAAACATGTTTGGAATTATATTCCCAAACACTTTCCGCGACTTTTATTTATCCAGTCAGACGGATTCTTAATTAAGAAGGGTTGGGAAAGGTTTGTATTAGATAATAAGTTGGATTATGTTGGCGCGGCATGGTGCCACGAACCGGGCATAGATCATTATTCTTGTTATCATTGGCTCGCTTCAGGATTCCCGAGAATTCGCTGTGGAAATGGAGGGTTTAGTTATAGAACTAGATTTTGTTGCGAAGAATTAAGCAATTCTTATAGACTAATTCAATTAAGGGAAGCAAATCGAAAAGATAATCGTTCACCACCTGAAGATTTATTCTATTCTCATTTAATTAATGGTACTAAAATCGGTAGGGTGGCGACCGTCAAAGAATGTATGCAATTTTCTCTTGATCCTATTACTTTAAAGGAGTACGAAAACAAAACAACAATGGGATTTCATTACCCCCGAAAAATAAACGAGTTTCAACAATATAGAGATTACTATAATAGTTTAAAATGAAAATTTGTGGTCCAGCCGTTCATGGTCAGATAGGAGATTTGGTTTCTAATACCGTTTTTTGTCGTGCCATTAAGGAAATTCAACCTAATTGTGAATTTACTTTTGCTATAGGAAACAAATACAGTAAAGCCAAATTTCTTTTTGAAAATAATAAATTTATAGATAAAATACATATTTGGGATTCTTATGACGATTTTCCTTCTAAAAATGATTTAAATTTTATAGCCAGAGAAAAATTTGATATAGTTTTTGATCCTAAAATTCTTCATACACGACTTGATTGGTTTAATTACTATCATTATTGTCAAGAATGGACTTTAATGCACAATATCCCGACCGCTTCGGTTTTAACACCTTATTTAAATCCTTGGTATCATAAACCTAAATTAGAGAAAATAGTAACTATTTCTGCTTTCCCAAGTACAGATGAATCTTTTAGTAAAAGTTTAAGTTTAGACTATTGGTCAAAAGTTTGTAAATATATTCGTTCTAAAGGATATATTCCAGTAGAGGTAGGCGGCAAATATTCCAAAGACATAAATGGATGCGAAAAACCAGATTTATCTTTAATGGATGGTTGTAAATTTATATTGAACTCTAAACTACATTTAACCGCCGATTGTGGTTTGGGTTGGATTGCCGCGGGATATCAAAAAAATGTTTTAGGGTTTTATACGAACTCTTTGCCGGGTATGATTCATCCCTGGTCTCATATGCCAATTAATCCTAACGCTAAATATTTATTTTATAAAGATATAAAAAATAATGTCGATTTGAACGAAATTTATAGAATAATAGATGAAAAAATCACATTATAAATGAACATGCAACTTCAATTAATTCAAATTAACGGAGAAACAGTTCTCCCTATTACATTTTATGGTAAAAATCGCAATTTGGAGGTTTTAGAGTGGCAGAAAAAAGTTTTTCAATCTTTTAATTTTCCAATTAATTATGTAGAATGGCCATTCCATTTGAGTGGTCATGGTGATGCAGGTCAATATTTAGTAGATTTAACCATTAATTATAATGTTGACTATTATTTTTTTATTGATTTTGATGCGATAGCGACAAGAAGAGATTTCTTACAAATTGTTTATAATAAAATTTGCGACCAAAAAACTATCTTTGGCGCGGCTTGGACGAGTAATCATAAGAGCCCTTCATGGATTTATGCAGGAGGATGTTTTGTGGCTTTTTCTAGAAAATTATATATAGAGTTGGGAAAGCCGCCCTTGCATGATAGGATTCCTAGAAGCGACAATTTTGAAGAATTATCTTGGGTTGCAGCGGAAAAGGGATATAATTTATCTTTAGTTTATCCAAAAAGTTTTTTTAGCCTTACAGATGAAGAGATTTTAAAAACTGGAGCGCCAAAATTTTGGCAACTTGGACAGAAATTTAAATATGGACTTGGTACTCAATATTCTGATCTATTGTTTCATTGTGGACTTGCTGGAGTAGAAAGAAGTTCTGAGATTTTTATTGACAAATGTAAAGAAATTTTGGGAGAAAAATCACCAAAAATTTCTGCTATTATTCCTTGTGTCGGTTATGGAGACATTCTAGAAATTACGCTTCCAAAAAATAAAAAACATTTTGACGAGTTTATAATCGTAACAGATATAAAAGATTTAAAAACAAAACAAGTTTGTTACGATAATAATATTAAATGTATTCAAACCGACGCTTTTTATAACAATGGTGCTATTTTTAATAAGGGCGCGGCGATGAATGTCGCTTATAAAAATCTACAACACAGAGATTGGTGTCTAAATTTAGACGCGGATATAATTTTGCCAGATAATTTTAGATATGCTTTTTTCGCTCATGATTTAAATAAAGATGAATTATATGGGACTCCCCGTAAATTTTTATGGAATAATGACCAATATAAATTATGGGATAAAAATGAAAACTTGGGAGAAGAATTATTAACTTTAGATGGAATAGGAGTAGGCTATTTTCAAGCTTTCAATTTTAAAGCTAAATGTTTGATAAATCTTGATGTAGGATCTTTGCAAAAAAACAGCAATACTGCAGAACAGGTAGATATTGAATTCCTTTATAAATGGTATCCCCCGCCGCATCCTCAAGTACCAAGACTATTTTTTGACGTTATACATTTAGGGCCGCCAGGAGTTTTTAATAACAAAAGGACGAATTCTAAAATTCCAGAAATAAAAAGCTTAGGGTTTAAAGAGTTGTATAATTTAAGTCAACACGAAATATTTAATGAATATCCAGACATATCTAATTATAAAAACAGAAAAGAGCAGGGTTATAATCAATATTATAAATATTTTAAAAATTCAATTAATCATCGAGATTTTGTTTTCAGAATGTGTTTGGATGAGTTTGCCAAGATGAATAAACCCATTAATATTCTTGAAATAGGCACATCTAGGAGTTATGATGGTAAAGCTGGCGATGGTTGGAGTACTTTATTTTGGTGTGAGTATATAGAGAAATACGGAGGTAAACTATTAGTTTGTGATGTTGATCCAGAGGCTATTTCTGTCAGTAAAACTTTGACTTCGGATTATTACGGCAAAATAGATATTACGTTTTTATGTGAAGATGGATTGAAACATATAGATAATAGTTATGATTTAATATTTTTGGATGGTTCCGATTGTCCCAATCAAATGCTTGAGCAGTTTGAAAAGGTTGACAGAAAAACAACTAAAATATTGTGCGATGATTTTCATGTTAAAGGAAAAATAGTCAGAAAGAGGTATAAAGACTTTAAATTGATTAAGGTTAATGATATTCACGAAATGAGTATTTATTATAAAATTTAATGACAAATTACGAACAAGATATCAAAGAGTTTATTGAAAAAATGTCTAATAAATATGGGCAGTTACCTAAGTTCGCCCATAATTTAAAGAAATTTAACAATAGAGTTTTGTATTCCGGTTTCTATTGGGATAATAATGAATTGGAAGCGATGTTAGGTAGTTTATTATTTGATCAATGGTCAATAAACGGGGAAAAGGTCGCGGAATTTGAAAGGAAATTTTCTCTAAAAATAAATCAAAAAAAATCTGTTTTAACTAATTCTGGGTCGTCAGCTAATTTAATCATGCTGGCTGGGTTAAAAAAACGATTTGGCTGGAATAGTTTCGACGAGATTATTGCTAGTGTATGTTGTTTTCCTACGACTGTAAGCGTCATTCCCCAAAATCAATTGATGCCAGTTTTTGTTGATGTTAATTTTGAAGATTTAAATATAGACTTAGATCAAATCGAAAGTAAAATAACAAGTAAGACTAAAGCATTAATTTTCGCGCCGACATTAGGTAATCCAGGAAACTTCGAAAAATTATTAAATATTTGTAATAATAATAAAATACATCTAATTTTAGATAATTGTGATTCTTTAGGAACTACATATAAAAACAAGCAATTACCAGAGTATGCTATCGCAAGCAGTTGTTCTTTTTTCGCATCACATCATCTATCTTTAATACAAGCTGGTTCGATATCATCTAATGATGAAGATTTTATAAAAACCTGTAGAAGTTTAATTGCATGGAGCCGTAGATGTGAATGTAGAGGCGCACAAAACTTATTAGCTTCTGGTTTTTGTAAGAAAAGATTTTCGCCGTGGCTAGAAACACAACCTGATGTAATTATTGATGATAAGTATTTTTTTACAGAACGAGGATATAATTTACAATGTTTGGAGTTTCAAGGGGCAATTGGTTTAGAACAATTGAAGAAGTGGGAAAATATTCATTCAAAAAGATTTAATAATCATAATTTAATTCGAGATATTTTAATTAAATATATACCTACTCTGAAATTTCCAATAGTATACGATAATGTTTTACCTTCTTGGTTTGGGGTTGGAATAATTACAGAAAATTACGAACAAAAAAATAAATTAGTCTCCTATTTAGAGAAAAATGGAATTCAGTGCAGAAATTTTTTTAGCGGAAATATATTAGAGCATCCAGGATATAAAGATTTAGGAGATTATCGTCTATTTATTCGGGCGTCTGAAACATTAAGAAGAGTGTTTTTTATTGGGTGCGCACCATTTTATACTCAAAAACATTTAAACTATATAGAATCGGTCTTAAAAAGATGGAGAGAATAATTTGTGATTATAGCTAATATTTCAATTTCTAAAAATGAAGATCATTCTATTTATGCGGAAAAATATGGTGGAGGTTCTGTCTTTTGCAAATATGCTCGTTTATTAAAAAACGAAGGGAGCAATACCTTTCTTGATTTCGCCCCGCAAGAATGTTTTAATAATGTAAAAATAAATGAAAATTCAGACAAATGTTTTATAATAACGGATTCACAAATAGAAAGAATAAAAAAGGGAGAACCACTAAAAGATATTTTGGTGGGTATTAAAAATGTAGACATATTTATATTTAACAAAGACGAATTTTTTATTCTGAATTTGGTCGGATTAAAAGCTACTCAAGTTTTATGGATGGCGTTTGTTAACCAGTCTTGCCACCCTAATATTCCTCATTTATTTATTTATTCCGAGGACCAAAAGCCATTATATAATCCAGAAAAAACTCAGGGGTATTTAGTTAAAATAGGGAAACCGTGTCAAAAAAACTTCCATCCATCAGCTAAAGAAGATTTTGTCTTTCAATGTACGAGAAATGATGAAACGATGGACTCTATATATTTAGCTAAATTATGTAAAAGGTTTAAAATTAAAGGCGTTTTCGGCGGTCCAATTTTTAATAATTATCCCCTCTTAGGTTATATAGATAATAAATATACATTTTACGTAGGAGTATTGAATGAACAAGAAAAATTAAACTATTCTAAGCGGGCAAGACTTTATAACTGCATTCAAAATTGGGACACAATATTCTCTCTTTCTGCAATTGAAGCTTTAGGTCAAGGAACCCCGATAATCGCAAGAAATAGGGGGTGTTTTAAATATCTATTAAAAGACAAGATAAACGGTTTCTATTATGACGACAAAGAGGAATCTTTTTTTGACATTTGGGAGCAAAGTGTGGATATAAATCAATATAATTGTTATAATTCTGCGTTAGAGTATTCTGAGGTAGAAATGGTAGAAAGTTTTTACAGAAATTTTGAGTATATATTAAATAAAAATAATGAAAATAGTAGCTTTAGTGATGTGCAATAGTTGGATTTATAATGGGGGTTTAAAAACAATTAATTCTCTAAAATATTTTCATCCAGAAATAGATGTAGTAATTTATGGAGATAAGGAAATTGATAGTTTAAAAAAGAAATATAACATTGACGATTCTCTTTGGATGTCTGGTCCGTGTTTAATGATGGATTATTTAGACTCAAATCCCGCGCCAGATCTTTTAGTTAAAATTGGCGCAGATTGTTTAGTTTTAGGTAAATTGGACGAAATAATTAATCAAAATTATGATGTCGCTTCGCCTCGAAATGATTCAGACCAAGTTGTAGGCGATGAAAGATTAAATAGGCCAGATATAATTCGAGATATTCCAAATCACGAATGGGTTAATGCGGATTTAATTTGTGTCAAAAATATGGATTTTATTAAAAAGTATTACGAAAAGGTTATGGATTATAACGAAGGGAGAGAATTAGCGTTAAAAGATTTCGGAAAAATTTACAAAGGGGATGATATGAGCGGGTTAAACGTCGTTTTTAGACTCGGCGGATTCAAAAGCGTCATACTAGACCCTAAAGGGTCAAATATTGTTTATGGGGCATCTGGTAATTGGTGTGATAGGTCCAGATACAGATTGTCGGATGGGACAGTAAACAATTGGTCTAGTTGGAAAGATATCTATTTTGACGGACAAAATTGTATAATGCCCGACGGGGGTAGAGGGACAGGAAGCAGAATCGTTAAAATTTTACACCAATCTGGTGGGCTTTATAAAGATAAACTTAATTTTGATCTTTTTAATAATGAATTCAGAAAATATTTAACTAAAATAACAAATTTTGACAAATGATATTTATCCCCTATTTTTCATTTTATTCTCTTGAAAGAGGTTCCAAAGATACTGAAACTGGGGTTTATAAAGCCTGCAAATCTATCGAGATGTCTCGACTTATTTATTTATACATAAGAAATTATCTTGATCCGCGAGAGCATATTTATTTTTCAAATGGAAACTCTCCAATTGGAATAGAATATTTAACTGAATTTTTGTCGGAATCGTTTGAATACATAGAAGAAAATAGTTATAATTTTAATCCAAATATAAAAATTCATATAAAACAGTTTTCCGAAAGAAAGAATACAGTTGAAGAAGGGGTAAATAGAAGAATATGCGACTTTTTGAAATATTCTTATTTAAATAATTTGGATTATTTAGGATGCGACATGGATCAATTAATCGCATACGATGTGGTATCTGATTTTAAAGGGTTTGATTTTGGGGCAAGAACTATAGATCATGGACAAAATAGAAGTTGCTCATCGTGTATTATTTTTGTCAGCAAAAAAAGATTATACGAGAGGGATTCTTTTATAAAATTGACTGATCATATAGATAATTTACAAAACATTAATCAAAATAATTCTAAATTTTTGCACTTATCTTTATGCGGCGAAGGAGGATATTATCGAAACTTTTGTTATGGAAAAATAAAATCTATGAGTTTTCCAGATAAAAACGTCCATGATGTTGGTAGGGATGAACTCATTATGTTTATAGAGCAGAATAGAGTTAAGAATAAATTTGTTGACGAGTTTTTATTAATGTTAAATAAGAATAAGGACATTAAATGAATCGGGTTATTGTAGAGGTAGGATCTGGAGATGGGAATAATCTAAAAAGCGAAGATTTTTTAGGAAAAAAAGGCTATACCGTACATTTGATAGAACCCAATCCTTTATCTTTTAAATATTTAGAGGAAAAAACTAAATCTATATCCAATGTAATTTGTCACAATATTTGTATTTTTAATAAAAACGATTATGTAGATTTTGTCGTTGATAATCAATGGTCTTATATTAAAGGTATAAAATCTCCATGTGAGGTGAATTTTTCCAGTGTTGGATTGAGCGCGACAGATTCTCAAAAAGGGCTACTGATTAAATCAAAATCTATCAAAATATGCGATTTAATTAAAGAAGATACAGAAATTCTTTATTTAGATTGTGAGGGGAGCGAGGGTTTTGTATTAAAAGAATTATGTCATAGACCCAATTTTATTTCTATTCCTATTATGGGTGTATCTGGCTATAGGAACGAATTTTCTAAAGAAATAGATATGTGGTTCATGTTTAATAATTACGACCAGACGGGTCATACAGAAAACGATTTACTTTACAAGAGAAGGGTATAAAATTAGCCTATGGACGATAAAATTAAAGTTTCTGATTATTTAGCGGATTATTTAGCTTCTATTGGAGTGGAATATGTTCATTTAATATTCGGTGGCGGGGCAATGACTATTCAAGACTCCCTTTGTAAACATCCCAAAATTAAATATATAGCTTATCATTCCGAAGCCGGAGCTTCGTATGCAGCATTCGGGTACTCCAAGTATACCAACAGAATCAATGTAGTAGCGCCAACCACGGGGATCGCCACTATTAATGCGTGTTCGGGCCTGATTTCGGCATATCAGGACTCGACACCCGTCCTATTTATTTCTGGAGATGTTCCTATTAAACAAACATCATATTATCAAAAAAAATATAAAAACATAAATCTACGTCAGTTGGGTATTCAAGAGTTTAATACTATCGATACCGTTAAATCGATGACAAAATATTCTGTTTTTTTAGAAAAAGCGGAGGATATTGCTTATGAAATTGAGAAATGTGTTTATGAATGTTTAAATGGCAGACCGGGTCCTTGTTGGATAAATATTCCAAGTGATATTGCAGCGTCTTTAATAAATCCAAATGAGTTAGTTCATTTTAAGCCTAATGAAACTTCGACCCAGCAATTCGGTGAAGACGACTTACTGAAAGAGAATATTGAGTTAATAAAAAAAGATTTAGTCTTTTTTCAACGTCCACTCGTCCTCGCAGGTAATGGAGTCCATTGCTCTAATACCCGCCCACAACTAAAACAATTTATTGAAAAATATCAATTACCTTTAGTGGCCACGTTTTTGGGCGTAGATTTTGTTAATTATGATAATCCGTTAAATATCGGAAGAATAGGAATTAAAGGAAATCGCGCCGCTAATTTTGCTTTACAAAACTGTAATTATCTTTTAATATTGGGAGCATCATTAACTATACCCCACGTTGGATATCTATTAGATAAATTTGCTCCAAAGGCAAAGAAAGTAGCCATAGACGTTGATAATGAGGTTCACAAGAAGGATACAATTAAATTAGATAATATAATTAATTGTAATTTAAAAGATTTCTTTAATTATGTAAATAAATAAAAATGCACAAAAATTGTAAAAATTTAACTGGACAAAGATTCTCTAAATTGCTTGTTATTGAAAGAGATAACAAAAAATTAAAAGACAGAAAAGTATATTGGAAATGTAAATGCGACTGTGGAAATTTTACGGTTTCTCAAGGAACGTTACTTCGTCGCAAGGCAATAAAATCATGCGGTTGTATTAGAAGTCAGGTAAAAATAAAAGACAGAAAAATTTTTATACTAAAGCGAATGTTTTATAGAAAAATAGAATATCCGAGTAAGAAAATGGGCAAACGTTATAATATAGATTTTAATTTTTTTATTAAAATTATTAAGAATAATTGTTTTTACTGTGGTCGAGGGCCACAATCTGTATATAAAGATACTTTACACTATGGAGTTAGGGAATATAAAAGAGTCATTAGTGATATTGAAATAAGTCACAATGGAATAGATAGAATAGATAGTGGTTTAGGGTATACTAAAGAAAATGTTGTTCCTTGTTGTAGTGATTGTAATTATGCTAAAAATCAATTAACGCAATCTGAATTTAAAGAGCTAATTGCAAAAATTTATAATAATTTTTGTATAAAATAACTCATGAATAAACAAGAATGGCTGAATAAATGTAACCATTGGAAAAACAAATGGCCGCAACTTGGTTTATTAGAATTTGAAGATGATTCTAGGGGAATAAATTTATACAAATTCATAGAAGTTTTAAATAAAAATCTTGAAGAAGATTCTGTTATCGTAGGAGACGCCGGAAGCTCAATATATGTTAATTCTCAGTCACTGCAATTGAAAGGTTTACAAAGATTTATCCTTGATTCAAGTCAATCGGGCATGGGAGCCTCAATTCCAATGAGTATTGGAGTGTGTTTGGCTAGAAACAAAAAAGATACCATTGTCATAACGGGTGACGGCTCATTTAATACTAATATTCAAGAACTGGCTGTAATCAAATATCATAACTTACCGATTAAGATCTTCGTGTGGAATAATTTGGGCTACTTATCGATTCGCAATACTCAGGACGCTTTTTATGGAGGCCGTAGATTTGGAACCGATTCAAAAACTGGTTTATATTTTCCTGATTTATGTAAAATCGCCGCCGCTTATGAAATAGGCTACCTTAAAATAAACTATAATACAAGTTTAGATTTTGTAATAAAACAGTCTATGAAATTGAATGAACCATGTATAATAGAGGTAAAATGTGATCCAGAACAAAAAATCCAACCAAGCTTAGCTTTTAAAGATGGAAAGAGTTGCCCGCTACAACAAATGTCTCCATTTCTTTCGGACGAAGAAATAGAGTTAGAGATGATCAAAAATTAAATAATTTTTCGACTAATAATGAAAACTATATCAGATTTCAAAAACATGAAAACCTCAAAAGAGGTAATTACTTGGTTAACAAGCTATTCAGGGTGGCAAGCAATGGTCGCGGAACGTAATAGTGTCGATCTTATTTTGGTTGGCGACTCGGGTACGATGGTAGAGCTTTTTTACGATTCCACGGTGCCCGCGACAATTGATCAAATGTTAAATTTTACGCAAGCCGTTAGACGTGGTGCGCCGAATACGCACATTGTTGGAGATTTTAATTTTGGTACATATGAAACCTCGAATCAGCAAGCTATTGAAACCGCAATTAAATTTATTAAATCTGGCTCAAATTCAGTAAAAATGGAGGGCGGGAAAGCGATTAGTGATAGAATTAAAGCTATTTCTGACGTGGGTATAAGTTGTGTTTTCCACCACGGAATTACTCCACAATTGGCCGAGTCATACAAAGCTCAAGCCAAAACAATAGAATCGTTTGATAAAATAGTTGAAGACTGTTTAGAGTCTGAAAAATGTGGTGCAGCGTTTGGCCTTATCGAAGGTTTGCCAGCTCAACCCTCTAAACAAATAGCTAAACTATTAAAAATTCCAGTTCTAGGAATTGGAGCGGGCAATGGTACGGATGGAAATCTTAGTATTTTTAGCGATATTTTAGGGCTTTTTCCAAAATTTAGACCTAATTTTGCGCGTTCATATATAAAAGACGTTATTCGAGAATTTCTAAATGAGCTTCCTAATCATGAAATAGATTTGAAAGAATATGGAAGAAAAACACCAGATAAAGATGGATTATTTAGAATAGCTGAATTAGCTATTGGAAGATATGTAAAAGATGTTCGCGAACGAAAATTTCCAAATGAACTTTATACATACAAACTTAAAGACGAAGAATTAATTGAATTAAGAAAATCTAAATATTGGGATACAAGCAAAGAATAAAAGATATAAATGACAAATATTCAATTAAATAATCTCATTCATAATGGACAAAATCCTTATGTGAATATAAACGTTGACGATTTCGATGTCGATCTTTCTAGTGGAATTTTTGTTGATTTTTTTATTGATTTATCTAAAGTGATTCGTGATGGCGATACCATTATTGAAGTGGGAACTTGGGAGGGAGCATCTGCGATTGGCATGGGGAAAATCCTTAGAGATTTAGGGATTAAAGATTTTAGTCTTTTGTGCGTAGATACATGGCTTGGCTCCTCTTATACTCGCGAAGGGGATTATTTAAGCTCACTAAAAATTAAAGATGGATATCCACAATTATTTTATCATTTTCTTAAAAACGTCAAGAAAAGTGGATTAGATAAAAATATTATTCCATTTCCTATTCAAAGTTTTGACGCGGCAAGATTCTTAAAAAAACACGATGTAATGGCTAAGGTTGTTTATATTGACGCCAGCCATGTATATCCAGATGTTTATTTCGATATTAAGTTGTATTGGGATTTATTATGTCCTGGGGGAATTTTGTGTGGCGATGATTATACTTGGATAGATGTTAAATTTTCTATAGAAAGGTTTTCTCAAGAAAAAAATTTACAATTACAAGTTTTTTACGACAAATATGTTTTAATCAAACAATAAAATTTGTACCAAAATTATTTTCGACAACGAATAATGTCTAAAATTCTTATTACTGGCGGTTCTGGATATATAGCTGAATTTTTGCGTATTAAATTATTAGACGCCAAACATAATGTTTGCGCGCAGTTTCATAAAGATTTAGATATTACCAATTATAATCAAATTAAAGGCTTATTAGAAAATGGGCAGTTTGATTACGTCATTCATACCGCAATTCAAGGAAATGGGAAAAAAGACGATAAGATAAATTATTTTTACAATAACTTATTAATGGTCGAAAATTTATTATCATTAAGTAATAAATATTCTAAATTAATTCTATTTGATTCTGGCGCGGCGTTTGACCGTAGATATAATATTTTCAATAGGGTTGAAAATGATTTTAGAACTGTGCCTGTAGATTTTTATGGATTAGCTAAGTATATTAATACCAAAAGATCTTACGGTAATAATAAAGTTGTAAATTTACGCCTTTTTAATGTTTTTGGACCTAAAGAAAGAGGATTTAGATTCGTCAAAGCATGTATAAGCAAATGTATTAAAAATGAAGATATACATATTTTTAATGATATATTCTTTTCGTTTTTTTACATAGAGGATTTATTTACCGTAATTAATCATCTAATTGAAAATCCTCCTTCAGATTATTATGAACTAAACTGTGTCTATCCAGAAGCGTGGGTATTAGCGGCGACGGCACACCTGATTAAGTTAATAACAAAATCTGAATCAAATATTATTGTTGACAAAATAAGCAATTTGAATTACCATGGAAACGGTAACAAGCTGCATTCAATTGGCTTGAATCTTAAAGGTTTAATGATTGGTTTAGAAGAAGTATTTATAGAAAATAAAAATTTATAATTCATGGCTAATGGAGTTCATAAAATAACGGAAGAGTTTGAAGGGGCTTTGTCAAAATATACAGGCTCGTCTTACGTTGTTGCGGTAGATAATGCCAGTAATGCAATCTTTTTAGCTTTGACATATGAAAAGGTTCAAGGGAAAATAATTACAATTCCTAATAGAACTTATCCATCAGTCCCTTGTGAAATTATTCATGCGGGCGCGAAGGTAAGGTTTGAAATAATTAAAGGCAAAACAATTAAAGGTGCGTATCAATTAAAACCTACAAAAGTTTGGGATAGCGCGTTAAAGTTTACTCATAATATGTATATTCCAAATACTTATATGTGTTTGTCTTTTACTGGTCCATACAAGCATTTTAAGCTAAGTAAAGGAGGCGCGATTTTAACAGATAACGAAGAGGCGTATAAATGGTTTAAACGGGCAAGATTTAGCGGAAGAAGAGAATGTTCTTATCATGATGACAATTTGGATTTTATTGGACTTAATTGTTATATGATGCCAGAATTAGCTGCGAGGGGGCTTTTACTAATGAACCAATTTTATAATTTAGATGGTTCTCCTAAAAAAAACGAAGATCTTGAACTACCATACCCAGATCTTTCAAAGTTTGAAATTTATACAAAAGCAACATGTATAGGAGGAATAAATGATCAACGATAATAAAATTTTAGTTTTTGGTAACGGAGGATTAGCTAAACAGTTAGATTACGATATTTTGAAGCTCAAATTGTCTCCAGTATATTATGAAGATAATAATGGAATAAATATAAAGAAATATAAAAGGTTTATATTAGGAATTTCCAATCCAAAAATAAGACAATCTATAACAAGCAAATTAGTTAAATTGGGTTTATCTCCGTATAAACTAATTTCTTCTTTTGCCTATATTTCAGATAGCTGTAAAATAGAAGAAAATGTTACTATTCTTAGAGAATGTATTATAGAACCAAAAACTAATATTGGGTATGGAAGTTTATTAAACTTGGGTGTTTATTTTCACCATGATAGTGCATGTGGAAAATTTTGTGAAATAGCTCCGAGAGCAACGATATTGGGAAATGTTTCTATTGGAGATTATACATTTATTGGGTCTGGAGCGATAATTAAAGAAAAAACAAAAATAGGAAAAAACTGCATTATAGGAATGGGGTCTGTCGTAATTAGAAATATTCCTGATGGTCAAATGTGGGTTGGGAATCCCGCCAAATTTATAAAGAAGACTGAATTATGATTCATATTTACTACAGAACTACCATTAATAATAAACCGAACAATCTTAGACCTGAATGGTTTAGTTACGAAAAATGCTTCAAAAATTTACTTGATACTATTAATGATAATTGCAGATTGACTATAGTTTTTGATGGAGATTCGTTATCTTATAATTCGTCCTTCTTTAAAAAATACGAAGAAAAATATAAATTTAATGTTAAATTAATTTCCGCGGGCAGTGATTTTTCATCGAATACACAAACATTTCAATTCATAAATACTGAAAAGCAGATAGCTAAAGAGGATTTAGTCTACGTTTTGGAGAATGACTACCTACATTTACCTAATTGGCCAGAGATAGTGACGTATTTATATTCTGTAAGCGAGGGAGTGCATTATACGACTTTATTCGACCATCTGGACAAATATCTTTTCACCAGACAAGATAGGGATGATGAGTTTGGAATGTACAAAAACCTCGTGTCTAAAATTTATGTTGCGGCGAGACACTGGAGAACTGTACCGAACACTTGTGGATCTTTTATTCTAAGAAAAGATATATTTGATCAAGATCTTGACGTGCATACTTCTGGCAAAGCAGACAATACAAGGTTCGGAGAGTTGGCGAAAAGAGGAAGGGTGGTATTATCGCCGGTCCCATCTCTGGGTACGCATTGCCAAATTCCTTACATCGCTCCCATTATAAATTGGCGGTCCATATCCGACGCAACGGAGCTTTTTGCTTGATTTATGAATGCTAAAATTACAGTAAATATTTGTGAATGTTATGACAGACTTGCTATTTTGGAGATAAAAAGAGATTTTGTGTCAGATTTAGATAGAAAAAAATCAATATTATCCAAAATAAAAACATTAGAAATGGAAATTAGCATGGCTATTGGCGCGGATTTGGCGGCGAAAATTTATGACTCTGAAGAGTATAAGTCGTTATTTATATCTAATAAAAAAGTTTTCAAATTGATTGACGAACTCAAAAACGATAAAACTCTTGGCCCAAAAATAAACAGCGAAAATTACAACCGCTATCTTTTCAAAAAAGCGTTGCAAGAGAAATTCTTTAAAGAATCCAGCGAAGAAATAAAATTGGGATATTAAAAAGTTTAGCGGGAAAATGGGAAATTGGGTATAATGGTGATATGCAGTATAAATGGCCGCTAGCCCAAAACGAATTTAGTTGGTTAGATAGACTCAAGATTTGCTCTTTTTTCTTGAAAAAGTCTAATAGGTGGTCTCAAGATAAGTATATTAAGCAATACGAAAGTAAAATGGCAGAATATACGGGCTCAAAATATGCCGTTGCAACTTCTAGCGGTTCCAGTAGCAATCAGTTGATTTGTCAGTATATTAAGGATGATTTAATTAAAAATAGCAAATGGCCACAAAAAAATCAGGTTATTGTAAATTCAGTTACGTGGCAATCCAATGTCTCAGTGTGGATCAGAGAGGGGTTTGAGCCTATATTTATTGATGTTAATTTGGAAGATTTTTGTCTGGATTACAAACAATTAGAAGATTATTTAAAAATTCATTCTGATAAAGTTGCTTGCGTTTTCCCAACTTCTGTTTTAGGATTTGTTCCAGACGTAAATAAACTAAAAACAATTTGTACTAGGTTTAGTGTCCCGTTAAAGTTTGATAATTGCGAATCTATCTTTGGTCAATATGAGAGTCAATATGAGAGCCAATATTTAGGAGGGAAAATTTTTAGAAACGTTTGTGGCGATTTTACATCTTCTACATCTGGATTTGTAGCTCATCAAATAACTTCTGGCGCAGAATTTGGTCTTATTTTTACGAATTCTAAAGAAGAATTCAGATATTATTTAATGGCTAGGGCTCATGGATTAATTCGTAATCTGCATCCATATAAAGAACATTTTGATAGTATGGATTGGAATTATAATAACGATTATGATGTTTTATATAATCCGTTAGTAGATAGTCAATTTGATTTTAATGTTTTATCGTCTAATTATAGAAGTAGCGATATTTCAGCCTATTGTTCGTTGCTTGATTTTAAACGTATAGACCAGAATAAGAAACACCGCAAAAGGATTTATAATTTATTTTATAATAATATTGATCATTTAAGATATTACTTGCCATCAGAAAGACAAGGATGTGAAGATACAGCTTTCTGTCTGCCCATTATTATTAAATTAAATAATATAGAAAATGCAAATGATAATGAAATAAATAGATTAATTAATGTTAAAAAGTTGTTAGACTCAGAAAAGGTGGAAAAAAGAGGCTTTATTTCCGGTAATATGTTACGCCAAACTAATTATCAAAAATATGGCGATTATAAAGATTATAAGGTGGCAGAATATTTAAATAATTTCGGCCAGTATATCGGTTTAAATGGCAAAGCTGCAGAAAAACAAGTTTTGAGTCTCGTAGAGAAATTAAATTTATTATAATAGATTATAAAATATGAATTTGAATAAAAAAATAGCGATTGCGGTGGGAATAAGTGGTATGGATTGCGAAGCGATTGCTCATCTTCTTCTTTCTAAAAACTATACCGTTATAGGAACATATAGAAAAAACACCCAATTAAATCTAGAGAATTTAGTAAACGGTTATTCTAAAGATGCCGATTTACATTTAAAATTTTGCGATATTACTGATTTTAATTCTGTTAGAAATTTAATTGAAGAAACATTAAAAGAGTTCGGCAAAATTGATGAAATATATTTGTTAGCAGCCCAGTCCCATGTAGGTATTTCATTCCAAAGTGCTGAGTCTACGGTACTTACGAACGGAAATTCTGCCTATAATTTTTTAGAAAACATTAGATTGTTAACTAATAAAACAAGAATTTATTGTGCAGGGACTAGTGAATTACTGGGTGGAGATCCTGATAAATGTCCTTTTACTGAAGATTCCGAATACGACTGCCGTTCGCCCTATTCAATCGGAAAAGAGCTTTTGACGAGATGGGTTAAATATTATGTACAGGCGTATGGGCTTTTTGCTACCTATGGAGTTTTATTTAATCATTCCAATACATCTAGAGGAAAACAATTCTATATTAGAAGGGTAACAAATTATGCCGCGAGAATCGCGCTAGGCAAAGAAAAAGAAATCACGCTTGGCGAGCTGAATTTTTGGCGCGACGAACATTGGAGTGATTTTGGTGTCGAAATGATGTGGAAGATGCTTCAATTAGAAAAGCCAGAAACATTTTTAATTTGTCGCGGGGCTTGTTTTCATGGTGAACAGTTTTTGGATGAAGCTTTTAACTATTTTGATTTAGATTGGCGAAAATATGTAAAATTCGATAAAGAAAAAATTAGGCCCAATGAAGTGAAAAAATTAGTTGGAATACCTAAAAAAGCTATTGAAAAATTAGGTTGGCGTCCTGATAGAATGTCTTTCAAAGATCATATTGCTTTAATGGCTAAATTCGACTACGATTTAGAATCCGGATTAAATCCAAAAAGACCGAATGTATTCGAGCTATATCCATGAAAGTCGCTTACGTAGACCTCTCCCCATTTTTGCACGAAGATTACTCTTTGAGTCCCCGCCGCTATGGTGGAGGACGTATCTTTGCGTCTCTTTTCAAAGAATTTGATTGGTTTCATATTTTCGCTAAAAAAGAATGTTTTAATAATTTATCCGATAAAGAAAATAAAGGTAATTGTGTCGTTATTACTCAAGATGAAATTAATTGGATTAAAGAAGGCAAGCCCCTTAAAACACTAATCAAAAGTTTCCATGAGTATGATTTATTTGTAATTCCGCATAATGATATTTTCCTAAATTTGGAAGGATTAAAGGGCAAACAGCTCTGCTGGTCAATAGGCTACGGTGAAAAAATTCATAAAGACCATAAAAATTTACTTTTATACAACAATTTCCAGAATTCGCAAATAGAAGGCGAAATTAATAGATTTTATTTTACTTTAGGAATTGAGCTTCCACCTTACCCGCAAATTATAGAGAAAAAAGATTACATATTTCAATGCAGTCGTCATTGTCCAGAATTTTCTTCGATTGAAGTGGCCAGCTTTGCACAAAGAAACAAAATTAAAACTATTTTCGCGGGGCCTATTGTTGATAATTATCCTTTAATGAATTTTATTGATAATAAAACTACGTTTTACATAGGAGAAGTCAGCAATGAAGTTAAATTAAAAATGACTATGGAAGCAGGCTTATGTACATATCTTTTTAATTGGCCCGCGCCATTTAATTTAAGTCTTTTAGAATCAATAGCTTATGGAACATCAGTAGCCACAACACGTATGGGATTTACTCCGAGCATTTTGATAGAAAATGTAAATGGTTTTTTCTGCCACAACGAAGAAAGTCTACTTCATGCCTGGAATTATCGTAAAATTAATCAGCGGGCTGCATACGATACTATTTTAAATTATAATCATTTTAATATGATTAATTCTTTAAAAACCGCCTTTCAGAAAATTATTGACTCCTGATTAAATTTCGCTATCATATGAAGGATGGCGAAAATCCCAAAAGTCAAAACTCCAGAGCAGCAGGCCGCCGCTGAATATCACAAGCTTTGTCAGTATTTGGTTAGTAATTTGACCTTTAATAAATACCCGAATTGGCCACAAGAAATAAAAATGGCGGATATTCTCGTAAGTAGGTATCCTAAAACGAATTTTGGTGAGATTTTTATTCCAGAAAGCGAGCGTCCAGACTCTTTGCGTTACTTCATGAAGTTCGACTGTGCGGAATATTTCAAGAATCACAAAAAAGAAAAGAATTTGAATATTGCCGCGCCACAACAATTTGAAATAAGTGAAACGAAATTTGGAGAAGATAAACGGATGAGTAATAAGCCAAAAAATGTATTTGATTTTATTAAAGCTTAATTATGAATAAACAACAATTTTCAACAGACGAAATATTTAGATCGTTATTGTATGTAGACCTTCATTGCTCTATGGATCGCGGGCCTAAAAAAAATAATAAAATTATATTCTACAAGGATGATTCTAGCGAAGGTAAGAGCTGCCCATATTTAGTATTAACCAGTTATAAACATTATATTAAATTTACTAGAGGCTCGCATTTGACAAATAAAGAAAAACTCCTAAAATTTTATTGGTATAAGTATGATAAGGTTGATGATTTTGTAGACTCTTTTTCGCTGCCATTTATTAGAAACTATTTTGATTCAATTAAAACAATATACGTCAGAAAATAATATGAATAAATATTCTGAAAAAGATTTATTAAGAATTAAGACTTATTGCGAATCTATTGATTTCGGCGCGGCTTATGAATCTGCCCATTATGTCAAAAAAATTCCTGGTTTTGTAAACGAAATTTTAAGTTTAAGACACGAAATTGAGATGGCGCAAAAATTAATGAAGTGCGCGGGATTTGACGCCGCAATTAAAAATGCAAAATAAACATTATAAAGAAAAGAAGCGGTTTTTGGCAGCGTTGTCCAAAGTAGTAAAGCCCGAAAGTATTCCCGCTTGGCTACATAAGAAAAATGCTGCTTTCGATAATCAAACCCCGCTGCAAATAATTGAATCTGGTGCAACTGATCGTCTTATGGAAATGATCCACGATATGGAGTCCGGACAACCGGAATAAATTATGAAAAAAGTAAAAAAACAGAAATCAACAACTAAACGCAACAAACCAACCGATTTAGTTTTCGAAAGAATCGATCTAAATAAAGGTTATGAACCGGGTAACGTTCGTTTTGTCTTAAGAAAAGATTCGCATGAAAAAGATCCAATTAAAGTAGAGTAAATTTATTAAAATGGCATGAAATATTATGATATAAAGAAAAACTGGCAGAAGATTAAGAAACATATCCATAATAAAGAAGTGCAGAAAATATTAAGCAAGGATTTTAATAAGTTTATTTGGGGATCATATAGGAAAAGATTTGAAAAGGGAATGGTGCCTGGACAGTTTTGTGATTATAATTGGCGATGCAGACAGAAAACTAAATGTCCGGAGTACTTTGACTGGTTATGTTTGGGGGCGTGTTTTTGGCTAGTGAATTTTAATCTGAAGCTGGCTCAATTAACCGAACCTACGCTAGAATGGAGAATTTTAAGTGGCGAAGATCACTCTACGGTTTGGGACGGAAAGAGTACACTGTTTGACTTAAACTGTTTTGCAATGAGAGCGCCCGCGAAACAAACCTTTAAAAAAGCGAACGGGAAAGAACTTCCGGTTGGGGAACTGGCAAAGGTTCCTATGGCTTTATACTGGAAAACAGCTATAATACTAGAAAGATTAGAAAAGGAAGAGGCTCAACGGAAGAGGAATTTATGCAAGAAGTAAAACAGCGTTAGTTAAAAAATAAAATTATGGCAAAAGATAAAAAAGAAAAAACGACGGAAAAACAAACAAAAGAAATAGATCAAATTCAAGAATATTTAAATGCCAATGAAGCGTTTCATTTTAATTCCGCTCCTCCAGTAGATTATACCGTTAGCTCAGGTTCTCTTATATTAGATATTGAGCTGGGAGGTGGTCTAAAACCCGGCTGTTCTAGATTTATTGGTGCGAGAGAAGCAGGGAAAACATCTTGTGCATTACTTGTCGGTAAATTGTTCCAGGAAACCGTTCCTAATTCGATGTTGATTTATATAAAAGCTGAAGGGAGACTAAGCGATAATATTAAAGAACGATCTGGATTAGACTTCTCTCCAGAAAAATTTCGTATAATTAAATCCAACGTGTTCGAATTCATTATAAATTTAATGAGGGATTTGGTCAAAAATAACGAATACAACAAGCGTTACATGTTTATTATTGATAGTTTAGACGCTTTACAAACTAAAGCTCAGGCAGAATTAACGGTTGAAGAAAATTTGCAACCTGGAGTAATAGCTAAGATGTCGAGCACAATGTTTAAAAGTATTTCTCTCGCTTTTAGTGAGTTAGGTCATTGTGGGATTATAATCTCGCAGGAAAGATCGGTAATTGATATTAATCCGTATACCCCTAAAGCTCAACGACTTGGTAATTCTGGAGGTGGTAATGCCGCGCAACACTTCATTGATGTTTGTTTGAATTTCAAAGCGAAAAATAAAAGCTCGTTGATTTATGAAGGAGACGATAATAAGAGTAAAATTTTAGGTCATAATTGTGTAGTTGAGTTTCTCAAAACTACAAACGAAAAAACATTCACTCTTTGTTCTTTCCCTATCAAATATGGTCAAAAAGGAGGATCGGTCTGGAAAGAGCGAGAGGTAGTTTCCCTGCTTTTAATGTTTGAACATGCAAAACCTCTGAAAAAAGGATTTATTCTCGACGAAAACTCTTCCCTAATTAAAGAAATTAAAGAAAAGTTCCCAGAAAAATATCAGAGTGAGTTTACTTTTGGCAAAAACTTTTATCAATATTTTGAAGATAATAAAGATATTTCTGATTATTTATGGAATAGGTTTAAAGAAGTCATCATCAAATGATGTATCGTGTCAAAAAGTTTAAAACTGGCAAATTAGTCTCTTTAAATATCAAAAGATATCTAATAAAATGGGATAGAAAAGTCAGCGGGCCACAAAAAGCAGTAAAAGATTTTCTTTATCCATATTGGAAGTATCACTTAGTAGTAGAAGAGTTCAGAATCCCCGGCAGTTTACTTAGATGTGATTTACTGAATCTAACTAAGAAAATTTCCGTCGAAATTAGTCCAGAATCGGTGCATGGCAGTTTCAATAAATTCTTTCACCGTTCTCGGTCGGGGTTTCTCGCGTCAATTGTCCGTGACGTAAAAAAACAAGAATGGTTGACAGAAAATGGGTTTGAGTGTATAAATCTCTGCGAGGAAGGAATCGAAAAATTGTCTTATGAATTTATACAAAAGGAATTTGGAGTGAGTATTTAATTATGAGTGATCTCTTCAGCTTAGAAATTGAAAAACACGCTTTATCAGGCTTAATAAAATATCCAGAAATTTATGCTGATATTTCTGGATTTGTTAGTGAAAAAGACTTCTGGAATCCCAGCCATGAGACCATATACTGCGTATTAGTAAATTTAATTAACAGCGGGCAGAAATTTGACAAAATAATCTTAGCGCAAAAAGTACGTACATTTGGATTAACTTTTAAAGATGACATAAATATATTTGATTATATTGATTCTATTTGTTTTTCTAAAATTAGCGAAAAAATTGCTATAGAATCTTTTAAACAACTTGCTGACTTAAGAATTAGAAGAAATCTTGTCGGAAATGCACAGGAAATTATTAAAACCGTTCGAGAGACAAAAGCAGAACCGTTGGATAAAGTTGTTTCTATAATTGATGAAGTTTATTCTAAAGGAGCGAAGGAATTATTTTGCGAAGAAGAAGGGAAAGATTTGTTCGCCAGCTTAGTTGAAAACGTAGAATTTCGCGGTAATAATCCAGTAGAGGAAATAGGTTTAGCGTCAAAACATAAAACAATGAATCGCCTGTGGGGCGGGTTTTCTCCAGGAAATTTATATATTTATGCATCAAGACCGGGGCAGGGAAAGACAACATTCCTTATTGATCTTAGCCTGGGCATGAGTGAGATGTCAAATTGGCAATCACCTACCCTTTATTTAGACACCGAAATGTTCTTTTCTGACCAGCAATTTAGATTAATTAGTAAATTAAGTGGGGTTGGTATGTGGTTTATTAAAACAGGAAATTGGAGACGCAATGAAGAAATGACTAAAAAAGTCAGAGCCGCTTTATCTCTTATAAAAAATCAAAGATTTTATCATTATGAAGTCGGCAATAAAACTATAGATCAAATTTGCAGTCTTGCTAGAAGATGGAAAGCAAAATATATAGATAAATCTAGTAAGTATCCATTTATGCTTGTTTATGATTATTTAAAATTAACTGGAGAAAAAACGACTAATTACAATGCTGAGCATCAAATTTTAGGTCAAAAAGCCGACACTTTAAAGAAACTGTCTGAAGAATTAGGGTGTATTTTGTTGTCCGCTGGCCAATTGAATAGGACCGGAGAAAGTCAAACGAGGTCCCACGGTCAATTTATAGACGACTCTACGGCGCTGGCGGGCAGCGACAAGCTTCTCCATTATGCTTCTGGAGTATACATTTTTAGGCAGAAAACGCTGGAAGAATTTACTGAAGATGGCGGCGAGCGATGGGGAAGCCATTTGTTGAAACGCTTAAAAGGAAGGGAGCAGGGTCGGGATGGGGGCGGATACAACGAAAGAATTTTTAGAACTTTTGCTGATGGTTCACAAAAATTTTGCGATAACTATTTATCATTTGATGTAAAAAATTTTGATTGTAGAGAGTTGGGGAGCTTGCAAGATATAATAAACCAACAGAGCGAGCAACATAATATAATGGATCAAACGACTACAGATCCAGAGGTAGAACTTTAATATGGGCAAAATAATAGATTTAACAAACAAGCGTTTTGGCAGACTTACCGTAATAAGATATGGTTTCCGAGACAAACACAAGCATCATAATTGGGTTTGTAAATGTGATTGCAGCCCACTTATCGAAAGATGTATAGATAGATCCAGCCTTAAAAGTGGCGGCACAAAATTTTGTGGATGTTTACATAGAGAAACTGCATCTAAAATGGTGATTGAAAGGAATTTTAAACATGGATTATCACATCATCCCATGTATCAATGTTGGCGCAATATGATGGCCAGATGTTATAATAAAAATTATAACGGTTATAAATATTATGGAGGACGAGAAAATCCAATTACAGTGTGCAAATATTGGCATAATTTAAAAAATTTTATTGAAGATTTAAAGGATATATACCGTCCAGGCTTAGAAATAGATAGAATTGATCCAGAAAAAGGCTACTATAAAGAAAATGTTAGATTTGTCACAGACCCAGAGCAATCAGATAACAAAAGACATACTATAATAATTAATTTTAATGGTAAAACTCAAACCCTTAAAAAATGGTCTGACGAACTTAAAATATCACATTCTGCATTGTATTGCCGTATTTATTCAAGAAATTGGACAGTAGAAAAAGCTTTTTTGACCCCATTAATTGACAAGCATGAACAGTATAAAAGAAATTCTCCAAAAATTGGGCTATAAACTTTCCGAAAATGGAAATTTTTATCGAAGTTCCCCCGTTTACCGAGAATCCAGTTCTTCGTCAGTACTTCGCATTTCTTGTATAAACGGCTCTTTTATTGATTTTTCTAAAGGAATTCATGGCAATTTTCAAGAATTAATACGACTTTCTCTAGGATTAAAATCAATATCTGAAGCAAAATCATATTTAAAAGATAAAAAATTCGATTTTTCGATAATTAAAGCGGCAAAACCCAAATTAAGGCTCCAAAAGACCTTTGATGAGGCGATGTTGAAGGATTTAATTCCAAACCACTCTTACTGGAATGGCCGCGGCATCTCAGATACCATTTTAACCGCTCTAGGAGGCGGAATAGCGGGCAGCGGGCGCGGGGCTGGCAGATATTGCTTCCCTATCTATAACGAGGCTCAAAAGCTCGTTGGCTTCGATTGCAGACTTATTAAAGATGATTCATTCTCAAGCCGCTGGATTAAATTCGGCGAAAAATCAAAATGGATTTATCCAAATATTAACTTGCCTTATATTAAAGATTCCTGTATTCTCGTAGAATCAATCGGGGACTGTCTTTCTTTGATGGAATGTGGAATAAACAATGTTTTATGTACGTTTGGCGTCGAAATATCGAGTTACCTAATTAAAGAGTTGATAAAGTTAGACCTAAAGAAAATTTATATTTGTTTTAATAATGATTCAAATAAAAACTTGGTGGGAAATCTCGCAGCGGAAAAAGCTAGGAAAAAATTAACTAGACATTTTGATACAGAAAATGTCATAATTGCTTTGCCAGATGAAAAAGATTTTAATGATTTGTTGATAAATTGGGGTAAAGAGGCTATTTTAGAATGGTATGGAGGGTTAAAATGAAAATTCAAGACTTTTTAAAAGAAAAATTAGAAAAGGTTTACTTAAATAAAATAATCGAAGGAGAACATTGTAAACGTCACTTTTTAATTGATAGTATTATAATTCGAAATGGCGTAAATCTACAATGGGAAATATATTTTAAATCTTACAAAACGACCGCCTACTATATTAGTTCCTGCAAAGAAGAATTGCCTAGAATTGTACAAAAATAATGAAAATCTCGGTTTTTGGATCTAAAAATTACGAGGACAAAGCACGATTGTTTTCCCTTTTGGATAAAAACTCAGAAAAAATTGAATTAATTATAACTACTAACAACAAAGGCGCGTCGCAAATAAGTCATACATGGGCAAAAGATAACGGCGTACCACTTTTGGTATATTTTCCTAAATTTCATGATCAAGATGGACTACCAGATAAAGGCGCGGCATGGCGGGCCGCGAATAAAGCGATACAAAAATGTGATTTAGTCGTTGTTTTTTGGGATAAAAAGTCTTACGGAACGCAGAAAATCATATACATAGCCGAAGAATACAATAAAGCTATTAAAATATTTTACTTTTAATTATGAAAAGAATAGACGAAAAATATATTATAAATAAAAAATTTAATAGACTAACTGTTATTAAGGCTATGGGAAATAATGAACATAACCTCAGGTTATTTCTTTGTAGATGTGATTGTGACGGAAACGAAAAATTAATTACATTGAGCGATTTAAGATCTGGCAAAACTAAATCTTGCGGGTGTTTTAATAAAGAACTACAATCTAAACGATGCTTTAAACATGGTTATTATAGTCATCCGCTATATTATACATGGAAGGGCATGATGGCTAGATGTTATAATGATAAAAATATAAACTATAAATATTATGGTAGCAGAGGGATAACCGTATGCTCTGAATGGCATGATCTTAAAAATTTTATTAAAGATATAGAACCCATTCGGATTCCAGGTTTGACTTTGCATCGTAAAAACAATGATGGTAATTACGAGCCTGGTAATATAGAATATGCGACTAAAAAAGTACAAAATAATCTCAAAAGAAATAATGTTTTAATTGATTTTAATAACAAGACTCAAAATTTGACTCAATGGGCAGAAGAGCTGAAAATGAATTCCGATACTTTGTGGGCGAGATTATTTAGATATCATTGGACGACAGAAGATGCTTTAAGTATACCAGTACAATAATATGTCCACGACTAAGCTTTCGGCGTCTAAGTTAAAAATCTTATCGGATTGTTCTCAAAAATTTTATGCTCAATACGTCTTGAAATTACCTAGGACTAGCAATTCTGGTGCGTCTCGCGGAACCATATGCCATTTAATTTATGAATGTTTTCTCAACAAACGCCATCGCAAACATTATGATTTAATTTTAGCCGCGAATAATATATCTGGATCTCCTGCCATTAAAAGGTTAGTGGATAAAACAGCTAAAAAATTAAATATAAACGATGAAGAAAATTTAGATTTAATTAATATCATGGTGTTGTCTGGAATGAAATTCGATTTTTATTGCGAAGGATCTTTAGAGCTTCATTCAGAATGGGAATTTAATATAAAATCAGAGGGTAAATATAATTATCATATTAATGGCTTTATTGATAAAAGAGCCATATACGCTGATGATATAATAGTTTTTGACTATAAATCTTCAAAAAAACGATTTCAGGATCATGAATTAGATGGAAATTTACAAGCTTTGACTTACGCTTTAGCTGTTTGGAAAACTTCCGGAGTGATTCCTTCAACAAAATTTTTATTCCTGAGGTTTCCTAAAAAAATAGAACAAGTCGCGCCGCAATTAACAATTCAACAACTTAATGGATACGAAGCTTATTTAGATTATATTACAAAATATATATCTGTATTTACTGAAAAGGACGCGGCCACAGATTTAGCGTATTACGATGTTAAACGCCGCTGGTTATGTGGTAGAAACCAGAGTAAAAATTCTAAAGTGTGGGGTTGCGATGCGAAATTTCCTTTTGATTATTTTGCTTTAATTTCGGAAGACGGACAAGTAATTAAAACGTCAATGGAAAACGATTTGCAACCCAAAGAAAATCAAAAAGTAGAAAAAAGATTTTATGCCGGATGTCCTGCGTTTCAGAAAAAAGAAGGAGATAATGAAGATTTCTTTTGATTTGACGCGAATTTAGCCTTCGAGTATAATCTATCAATGCGTACTCTTGCCTTATTTAAATCGCACTATTCTTTGTCAAAAAGTTGCTTGACCTACGCTAAGGCTGGTGAGTCTGCTGAAAATGAGCCCGCGTCCATCGTTGATTTAGCGGTCGAAGCGGGGCTTAAGCAATGTTTTGTGGTAGATGATGCATTAAGTGGCGCATTAGAGGCAGAAACTAACCTTAAAGCGTCTAATATTGCGCTTTGCTTCGGTCTAAGACTCACTGTCGTACCGAATATTGAAGATAAAAATGAAGAATCTTTAGAAAAAGAATCCAAAATAGTAGTTCTTGCTAAAAACTTTTTGGGATATAAATCTCTAATTAAAATATCTACCAAAGCTTCTACAGATGGGTTTTACTACCGACCGAGAATAGATTATTCTAATTTAAAAAGCCTATTTTCGGATAATCTTCAATTAATTATTCCTTTTTATGACTCGTTTATTTACCAAAATTCATTTACTTTTTCACAAATCGTGCCAGATTTCGGTAATTTAGATCCATATTTTTTCGTTGAATCAAATGGTCTGCCGATAGATAAACATTTGTCAGGAAAAGTAGCTAGTTTTTCTGACAAAATTGTGCCCGCGAAAAGTATTTATTATAAAAATAGAGAGGATTTTAAAGCTTATATGACGCTAAGATGCAGCGGAAAAAGAACAACTTTAGACAAACCACAAATCGATTCGCTAACCTCTGACGAGTTTTGCTACGAAAGCTGGAGGATTCAAAATGGGTTATAAGTGTTTCGGTTTCAAAAATTCGCGTAATATAGGAACAATCGGGGAGAATTTATTTGTTAAGAGCTATCCAAAGCTGAATCCTCAGAAAAGTAAGAATTCCAAATATGATTTCAAACTAAAAGATGGCACCACCACCGAACTTAAGACTGACACGTACTCGATGGACGACGTTGAGAATTTTTTTATGGAGGCGTTAAGTAATATTAAAACTGAGACTTTGGGCGGACCTTGGCAAGCATATAAAAATAAAATTGATCATTTTGTATACCTTTTTCTCGCAGACAAAACTTTTTTCTGGTTTGAGCCTAAAAGTCTTTGTGCAGAATTGAACAAATTAATAAAAGATTTAAAACCAGTTAAAATTTTAAATAAACGATATGAAACTTTGGGGTACAAAATTTCGCGTATCGCGCTAAAAAAAATAATAATTAAGGAGGAAGCGTTTTAAAATGAATGATTTAAACATTAAAAATTCTAAACAAAATCGCGGAAAGCATAATTTTAACGAAAACTTTTTTGAACAAATAGATACTGAAGAAAAGGCGTATTGGTTAGGGTTTATGTATGCTGATGGTTGCATAACACGTTGTGGGGGTGGTTATAATATTTCTTTGCAAGTTGCGATAATAGATAAAAATCATTTAGAAAAGTTTAAAAAAGCTATAAACAGTAATCATCCTATTATTGAAAGGATTGCAAGCAAACATTTCTTTAAAGATCGAGAGATAAATAGCTCTGGATCAGTTCGTATTAGATTATGTAATAAAAAAACTTTTGAATTTTTATCCAAACTCGGATGCGTACAAAGGAAATCTCTTATTTTAGAATTCCCAAATGAAAATCAAGTTCCAGAACGTTTACAAAATCATTTTATTCGTGGATTTTTTGATGGAAATGGTTCTGTATTTTTCGATAAACTTGACACTAAAAATAAAGGTCTCTATAAGAACTTTAGAATTGATTTCTGTAGTACGTTTAATTTTTTAACAAAATTAAAAGGAATTTTATGTAAAAAAGCGTGCTCAAGCAATATAAAAGTAGTACCAAGTGAAAATAAAGTTTTTCATTTAAAATATGGGGGAAATCAACAATGCTTGCGTTTATTTGAATGGATGTATAAAGATGCGACTGTTTCTTTAGATCGTAAAAGAGATAAGTTCTCAATGCTGGAAGAACAAGGTGTTCGTAATATAAAAAAAGAAGAAAATCATTTTAGCGCGAAAGAATTTATATTTTGGAATCCAGACGGCAATATTTGTAAAATTAAAAATATTCTACATTTTTGCCGATTAAATACTCAATATAAATATTATGGTTTTTATTCTTTAGTTGAAAATAAAATATCTCATTATAAAGGCTGGACGAATTATAAAGAGGGTAAAAAATGGATTCCAGCTAAAAGAAGGGAGTTAAAATGCAAGATAATTTGTTAAGGTTTAATACGAGCAAGAGATTATTGTTTTTCGATTTTGAATCTCTGAATTTAAATCTGAACTTTTGTCATAATAGAGTGTGGCAGGCGGGCTTTATCGAAATGACGGGTAAAACAGAAACCGCTAGCCTTGATTTGTTGATTAAATGGGACTCTACCCTCAAGTGCAGCGAAGACGCCGCTAGAATAAACCATTACGATCAAAGAAAGATAGATAGACTCGGTATTTCGCCAGAAGAAGCTTTCGCTAAATTTGAACCTCTTTTTGCGCGGGCAGATTGGATCGCGGGTCATAATATTTTGAATTTCGACTACCCGTTATGCCAAGAATATTATAAATACATGGGTAAAAAATTTGATATGGTCGATAAAGTCATTGATACTAATCTTATAGCGAAAGGCATTAAATTAAATATTCCATACAACCCTAAAGATTCTTTTCTTGAATACCAGTACAAATTATTGAATAAGAGGGCAAAAGTGAAAACTAGATTAAGTGTATTAGCAGCCGAATATGGAATCGCATTTGACGAAGGAAAGTTACATGATTCTTGCTATGATTTATCTATAAATATAGCCCTTTTCAATAAATTAATTTACCAAATCGAAATTTAACTAGATAAAAACAAATAAACGTCTAATATAGAGTAACGTGTAAACACTAATATGGCATACTACATCAAAGATAATATGGGAGATAATCAATAATTTTATGGCTAGTCTTGACTTCCTCTTCGATTGTTCGGATGGTCTTAAACGTCAAAAAATGGACTTTCTCATAGTTGCTTTACAAAAATGCAAAAAGGGTGCCAGCGCGAATATCTTAGCTAATATACCCACCAAAAGATCCCGCAGAGTGATGCAGAATGTCCTAAACGACATTCAGATGCAGCTAGCAGAGTAAATTATGGAAAATCATTTAGAAGCTCTTCTCAAATCCTGCGAAGAATATAAAATACCTTTGCATGGAGTCAGACTTCCGACTTTTGAAATAGAGGATAAATATAAAAAACAATATTCTCTTAAAGAAGGCGGCACCAATTTTGATTTTTTAAAAGCATTATGTAACGCGGGATTTAAGAATTTAAAACTCAAAAAAAGCGACCCAAATTACGACAAATATGTAGAGCGGGTTAAGTATGAATTAAAAACGGTAGAAAGTTTAGGATTCGTAGATTATTTTTTGTTAGTATGGTATGTAATTGATTATTGCAAAAAAGAAGGTATTCCAACAGGAGCTGGTCGCGGGAGCGGGTCTTCGTCTTTAATTCTTTACCTTATTGGGGTTACTCGCATTGATCCATTGAAATATGGACTTATTTTTGAAAGGTTTATCTCAGAAACCCGCGCAAAAAAACAAATAATTAATGGTGTTACATATCTTGACGGATCATTAATGTGTGACGTTGATTTAGATATTTGTTTTTATCGACGCCAAGAGCTTTTAAATCATTTAGCTGAAAAATTTAAAGGCAAAACTTCTAAAATTTCTACTTTTAATACGTTTTCGTCTAGATCTTTAATTAAAATGTGCGGAAAAACGATGGATAATAAGACTGAGAATGAAATGAATTATGTTAGCGGACTAATTCCTCAAGTATTTGATAAAGTTAAAGATTTAGAAGTAGCTTATGCAGAAGTGGAAGAATTTAGAAAATGGTGTGATGAAAATAAAACCATTTATAATACAGCGTTAAAATTAAGAAATTTAAATAAGAATAAAGGAGTACATCCTTCCGGTATAGCTATTTCTTTTAATGAAATTATTGACGATTGCCCGCTAGAGCTTTCTTCAGACAAACATCTTATATCAACATTTGATATGTCTTGGGTATCATTAATTAATGTTAAATTAGATTGTCTTGGATTAAGAAGCGTTTCTGTTGTAGACGACGTTTGCAAACAATTAAAAATCGAAGCAAAAGATATTGATATAGATAATCCTTTTATTTATCAACAATTATTTGATTTAAGATATCCTCACGGAATTTTTCAAATTGAAGCAGAGACTAATTTCAAGGTTTGTCAAAAAGTAAAACCCAAAAATTTTACTGAATTGTATGCTATTCTCGGGATAGCAAGACCAGGAGCGCTTGCGTTTGCAGATCAATACGCCAATTTTACAAATAATGGAATAATTAATATTGATACCGGAAGCAAAAAATTAGATGAAATATTAACAGAAACTGGCGGAGCACTTATATTTCAAGAAACTATTTTAAAAATAGCACATGAAGTTTTCGGATTATCTTTATTAGACGCAGAAAATATCCGCCGTGCCGTGAGCAAGAAAAAGCACGAAGAAATGGAAAAATATGAACACGTCATTAAAGATCAAGCGAAAAAATTAAATATAGAAAGAGCTGGAGAATTTTATTGGAAGTGTTTGATTGATAGTGCCGACTACCTTTTTGTAAAATCTCACGCCGCAAGTTATGCTAATCTTTCTGCAATTACTGTTTATTTAAAATTTTCACATCCAAAAGAATTTTTCCTTTCTCTTTTAAGGATGACTAAAAACGAAGGAGATCCTATAACAGAAATAGGTATCATCGAAAAAGAATTACAATACTTTAACATAAAACTTCTTCCGCCAGACCTACGTAAATCCGGAGTAGAGTTTCAAATTGAAGGCGACAATATTCGATTTGGATTAAGTTCTATAAAAGGAATTAGCGACAAAGTCATAGAGAGGATGAGTAATCTAAAACACGAATTTAATAACCGAATAGACATCTTTCAGTCCGCTAAAGAGTGTGGTATAAATATCGGCGCGATGAGCGCTTTAGTACAAGCGGGCGCTTTGGAGGAAGCCAAACAAGATAGAAGTAAATGTGTTCTTGAAGCTCAATTATGGAATATTCTTTCTGATAAAGAGAAAAAATATGGAAATTTAATAGCGGAAGAACAAAACTATAGCGTTTTTAATATAATTCGAAGACTTAAAACATTTACTGACGATAAAGGCAAACCCATCATAAAAGAATCACGGTTTAAGACTATTCTGGACCATTATCAGCCATACAAAGCAATATACGTACAAAATAGCGCCAATAAAGATTTTTGTAATTATTTTTACGAATCAAAAATAATTGGATATTCGTTTTCATCCACACTAAAACAAATCTTTGACAGAAAAACCGCGGATTTGGTGACGATAAATGAGGTAAAAGAATACGGAGAAAAAACCCCATGTAAATTCGTTGCGATTATTAACGAGGTTCGTTCCGGAGTGAGTAAAAATAAGAACCCTTACTGCAAAATTAAAGTGTCTGATAATACTGGAAGTATGTATGTAATTTTTACCGATAGTCAGCATAGTCACACGATAGAAGAATGCAGGAATTTAAATAAAGGAAAACTTCCAAAAGAGGGAGACATCGCTATAATAGAAGGAAAAACGTCCGCGGACATAGTCTTTGCAAATTTGGTAGCGATACAGACTTCAAAAATTTACACAAAATGGGCAGAATTGAAGAGAGATAAATTAGAAAAAGAGGCATAAATATATAGAATAAAGCATGGTTAGAAAGAAAAGAATTTTATTTCATAGCGACGCGGCAACGGCTAAAACTGGGTTTGGAAAAAACTGCCGAATTTTATTATCTTATCTTTACAAAACTCAAAAATACGAAATTGTAAACTACTGTTGCCACACAGTTGAAAATTCACAAGATTTACTTAAAACTTCTTGGAAAAGTGTTGCCGCTATGCCCGCGGATCAACGAGAAGTAAACGCTATTGTTGCTTCAAATTCGAAAGAAAACCAAGAAGGAGTAATGCGTCATATTTGGTATGGAGGATTACTTTTAGATAGAAAAATTAATGAATTCAAGCCGGATTTTTATTTTGCCGCGCAAGACGTGTGGGCGTTTCAGGGGGTATCAGAAAAAATATGGTTTGGTAAAATTAATTCTGTATTATGGGTGACATTAGATTCATTACCAATTAGAGCTGTAGATTTAGAGACAATAAAGAGGTCGAAACAGTTCTGGGTATGGAGCAATTTTGCTGAAAACGAATGTAAACGTCTCGGCCCCCCTTATAATCATGTTAAAACTGTACATGGAGTAGTAGACCCTAAGAATTTTTATCGTTTATCAGATGATAAGAAGGAGGAATTAAGAAAGAAATTTAAAATAGATCAAGATATATTTATCATAGGGTTTGTTTTCAGAAATCAATTAAGAAAACTTTTGCCAAATCTATTCTCCGGGTACAAGGTCTGGAAGGATAAAAATCCTAGTATAAAATCTGCATTATTATTACATACAAATAGTGATGGCGGGTGGAATATAAAAGAATTAGCGCAACAAAATGGTATCCCAGAAGAAGAGGTTTTAATTACATACTTATGCAGAAACTGTAAAAATTATACTATTAAACCTTTTATAGGCGAAGAAAAGCCTTGCGAAGTATGTAAATTGTCTAACTCCATGTTCACAACCCAACCTAATTCCGGGGTGACAGAAATCCAGTTAAATGAGATATACAACTGCATGGATACCCTATTTTTGGTTTTCAATTCCGGGGGAATGGAAATTCCAATTTTCGAAGGAAAATTGTGTGAATTAGTCGTGGGAGTCTCTAATTATTCTTGTGGGGAGGAGGCTTGCGTTCCAGAAGCTAAATCATTGCCGTTGGATTGGGTTCCATATAGAGAAATAACAAGCGGCTATATAAAAGCCACAGTATTGAAAGAAAGCATTGCAGAACAGTTGGACAAAGTTTATAACATGCCCATTGAAGAAAAAAGAGATTGGGGTAAAAAAGCTAGACAATGGGTTATTGATAATTATTCAATTGATGTTATAGGTCCAATTTTTGAGAGGTTCATCGACGAATCTCCTTTGGTCTGGGAAGATGAAAATGTAGAGGGCGAACTCCTAAAAAAGAAAGCTCAAGAAGCTAATAAGAAAATTTTATATAGTTTTAAAGACCCAAACGCTGTAATTGATAATATTTTAGACGATACGCTTTGGCTTAAAAGCCTCTACGCTAAAATTCTTAATATGACTGATATTAAGGATGACGATACCGGATTAAAATCGTGGATTAACGGACTTGCGGGCGGACAAAAACGAGAAGATATTGAAAAATACTTCCGTAATGAAGCAAGCAAAGAAAATTCTAAAATTCAACCAGAACAAACAACTTTAGAAGACTTACTAGATAAAGACGATGACGGCCGTCGAATGTTATTTGTAATACCAGAGTCAATAGGCGATGTATTTATTTGCACGTCAATTTTTCGCTCGCTTAAAGAACAATACCCAAAATATAATTTATACGTAAGCACCAAGCAAGAATATCATGGTATTCTTTTGAATAATCCTTATGTTCATAAAGTCCTTCCATATACTCCAGCATTTGACAATCAGTTAATGCTCGAAGGCCAAGGTAACACTAAAGGTAGCTTTGTAATTTCCTTTCATCCTTATTTTGCTACACAAAGAAATCTTGCATATTTGAATAATGGACTCACGAATATAGCTTTAGATCTTAAATACAAAGAGGAGGAATCAAATTGAATCTTGCACAAGTGTATAGCCTAAGTTGCGGCGCAAAAATTGATAAAGCATATATTTTTGAAAAGTACTTTCCTCTACCTTTTGACAAATATATTATTCTTCACCCACAGTCAAAATCAAGCAAAACCTACGATCTTTTTGTAGACTCGTTACAAATTATTGCAAAACATTTAGCTGAAGTTAATCTGAAAGTTATTCAAATCGGAGATAAAGACGATAAACCTATAACGGGTTGTTACCATTTAATGGGTAAGACTGACCATGGCCAGTGTGCATACTTAATTAGAAATTGTCAATTATTATTAGGAGTTGATAGCTTTTCAAGCCATTTCGCCGGACACTACGACAAAAAAATGGTAATTCTTTATACCAACAATTTTATTTCAAACGTCAAACCTTACTGGGGCACGCCCGCTAACCAAAGATTACTTGAGCCTCCTATCCGCGACAAAGTAAAACCCTCTTTTTCATTTAACGAAAGCCCAAAATCAATAAATCTAATCGACCCCGAAATCGTCGCGCAAAATGTTTGTGAACTTCTTGATTTGCCATTTACTCGGACTTATAAAACGCTTTGGATGGGCGACCAATACCTAACCAAATTAATCGAAATAATCCCAAATAAGGTAGCGGACCCAAAACGGTTTAAAGTAGACAATTTCATCGTCCGAATGGATTTCGAATTTAATGAACAAAATTTATCAAATCAATTACAAGTTTGTCCTTGTGTTATTACGACAAATCGTCCAATCGACATTAAATTAATTAAACATTTCCGCGGCAAAATCAAAGGAATAAATTACATTCTTGACGAAAATCAAAGTCCAAAATTCGCTGAAGAATTATTTAGCTCTGGAGTACAATACAATTTTTTAAGCTATTTGTCCGAAGAAGAAATAAATAAACTTAAAATTGATTATATGGATTACGGATTAATTCATAAAATCGAAACAGAAAAACCAAAGAAAATTACCAACGAAAATTTATTTTACAAATCTGGAAAGTTAACACTTAGCAACGGGCGAGTTTATCCTTCTTACGCCGCCGTTTTAGAAAATAAACCGCTGGAAAGCCTTGAAAATGTTATTTATCCCGTTGATTTTACTGATAAAGACGTATTTTGGAAAGAGTCTGCACATTTTGTACTCTTGACAAACTTTGAAAAGTCGCTATCATCAAATAATGATTGATGTATACGAATTTAATAATACGCAAGAAATAACTTGTCCGTTTTGTGGGCATGAACACAATGATTCTTGGGATCTTAATTGTGACCACAACGACGATCACGAATGCGAAAGTTGCGGTCAAGAATTTGTTTGGGAAAGAAATATTTCGGTTGATTATTCTTCAAGAAAACCCAAATTACAACCAAACTTACAACCAGATGAAGACGGAGCATATAGCCAATTATTTGATGGATTTAAGTCAGAAAAAGAATTAGGGGATGCTGTACAAACCTCGGTAGATAGACTCACTAAACTTTTTCCAAAAGAAAATGAGGAAAACGGAAAATGAAAGACAAGGAATTTCTCTGTTGGATTCACGAACGTTTTGAACATGTTTATAAAGAAAGTCCATTAGTAGATTTTTTGCGTAGACTCCGTGATATTATCGAAACAACTCCCGAAAGTAAAGACTCATTCGGCAAAGCGAACTATACTAATTCATTAGAAGAAATCAAAAAGAAAAGCCCAAGAATTTATATGACAAATAATTATTTAAAATCATGCGAGGTCTGCAAATTCCAAGAAGGAAGACATTATTGCCTTCTTTTAGGTAAAACTATAAAAAATATGGATACTAAGCGGCGCAACCAATGGGAAATTAAATAATTATGAACCCTCATCCACAAAAAACAACTATTACGGTGCAAAATCCCGCGCCATTTTTTTACGAATTAAAAATCCTTTTGAATAAATTTAACGCAGAAATAAATCACAAAGGACAATTTTATTTTTCTGACGACGGATCACGTAAATACTATTTGCCTCAAAGTATTGTAGACGAAAAAGGAGAGTATTATTTAGAAATAAAAGCATCAACAATCCCTTATTCATTTGGAGTTTAAAAATTTATGGCAAAAAAATCAAAAGTACCAGATCCAAGCGGCCCTGTTAATTCACCGCAAACCTTAACAGACGGTAGCGTGATTGGAACCGTAGAATCTTGTGAAAGTCTCCCTTCGCAGCCACAAACTTCTGCGACCTTGGAAAATTTTGTACAAACGACACCATTCAATCAAACTTGTACCGGTTGGGGAATAGGCACGTCTACATCCGCTCCAACGACACTCTATCCGACTGTAAGCGTCCCGCGCCCAGGACTAAAGCGAATTTGTCGCGATTCTTATGGTCTTATTATTGGGGTCGATTATATTTTTACCGAAGATGGATTAGTAGATTGGCGGAAAATGTTAAAACCCGAACACCTAGTTCCCAATCGACAAAAAACAACAGAAACAGACATAAACAAGCTGGAAGACTCTCAGTTACTGATTCTTTTGTCCGGAATTAGATACTTAGCTGCGCTCAGAGGTTTTAAATCATTCACTTTTAAAGATTTGCGAGGATATAAAGATTATTGTTCGGTTTGTTGTGAAATTGGATGGATTGGTAATTATGAAACCGAAGGAAGAGAAGTAATATCAGCGGCCGCGGCAGATTCCAGATCAGAGACGACAGAAAATTTCGCTGTACACTTTTTGGCGGCGATAGCTGAAAATCGTGCTTTCATCCGAGCAGTAAGAAATTTTCTCAATATTAAAATTATTGCACAAGATGAAATTAAGAAAGAGGGGAAGAATGATGAACCGGTTTCTCAAGAATCACCAACTGATCCTAAGAGTCTTTTGGACTTGCAGATGAAGGCGGCGGGGTTATCTTTGGCTCAAGTTAAAGCTAAATTGGTTAAGGAGGGAAGAGTTGAGGCGGAAAATTGGGAAAAGCTCGGAGATATTCCTAAAACCGTTGTATTCGAACTTATTGATAGAATTAAAAATAAAATTGAAGGAAAGAAATGAACCTATACTTAATATCTCAAAAGGAAAACAATGACTGGGACACGTTTGATTCAGCCGTTGTTTGTGCAACCACAGAAATTGCCGCGCAAAAAATTCATCCAGGAGGCTATGATGAAGAATCTTGGTCAACTGAAAATTGGTGTGCTCAAGAAAATGTTAAAGTGAAATATTTAGGCATAGCGGACGATAGTTTGAAAACCGGAATAGTTTGTGCGTCTTATAATGCGGGCTAAAATATACGGGAAACCAATCAAAAGGAGGTAGATATGTCGGGTGGTTGTTTTAATTATGAGCAACATCGCTGCGAAGAGATTGCTAGCAAAATTGACGAATTAATAAAAGAAAATCATACTAAAAATGAATGGGGATATGCGAACAACTATTCAGAAGAAATTATAGAAAAATTTAATGAAACGGCGTATAATTTGAGGCGGGCGGGAGAGATGGCTCAAAGGGTTGATTGGCTTGCCTCAGGAGATGACGACGAAAATTCTTTCATCGAAAGATGGAAAGACGAAGTCAGAAAAGAATGGAAGCCGAAACTCGAATTGTGTAAAAATATTGATTTTGATTACAGTGGATGTCCATGTTGGCGATGCTTAGAAGAAAACAAAATTGATGCTTGGTGGATGGTTGTATGTCCTAAATGTGGAAATAAACGCTGTCCTCATGCGTCAGATCATAATTATGATTGCACAGACAGTAATAAATCGGGGCAAAAGGGAAGTATCTACCAATAAATTAAAAAACATATTTTACGTTTTAGTTTAATTAGACCGTACAAAACATGAAGACAATAATAAATAAAATTAGGTGGAATAAAATTTCTAGAGACTCTATCCCTCCAGAGAATACACCAATTTTATTATTTAATAAAAAAGAATATATTGAATATTCGTATATTTTTAACGAAAATTTTTTCGAAAGATATCCAGATACTGGTTGGACACATTGGGCGGAAATTAATTTACCACAAAACGACGAAATACAACATGAAAATTAAAAATTTAGACGATTATTATCCCGGACAAGGTTGTAATTGTAATGCTCGTTCGGAGAGAGAATGTGATTGTGAAGCAGATTGGACGCCAAAAGAGGTTTATGTTTTAAGAAATAAAGTAGAAAGACAGAAAAAACTAATAGTTAAATTAAGAAACGAAATTGACTATATTAACGAAACAAATGGTCATTTGTGCGATGCATTGTCTTGAAACTCCATACGGTTTTGAATTTGGTCCAGCCAAGGTAATCCGAGCTTGCTCAGACAGCAAACGAGGTTGGGTAATGATGTGTTTGGAAACTAAAAAACACAAAAATAACACCTTCCAAATTTACGTCGCAAAAGGTGGAAAAATTAGAATTTTCGATAAAAATGGTGAGTGGGCTCCGAAAATCAAACCGTAATTCCTCTGACTTCAATTTCGGACATCTGAAAATACGTGCTTACATCCACGCTCGCTGATTGTCGATGAGCAATAAATTTAACAGCGTCCGCTTCCCATCTCCAACTTGGCATTGAAGTAATAAAAGATTGAGTATATCCAGTTGTAAAATGCACGCCCGCACCAAAGGTAGCATTTCCAGATTGAATAGCCAACCCCGTTTTAAATAATTGAATTTCCGCCCACTGAGTAAACGCGCCGCTATCACTAAAATAATTAACTTCACTTCGCGGCCATAAATCTATTTTATGAATTTGCATTAACCCGCCAAAATTCATTGTTAAGTATGGATTTATTTCTCCAGATGTCGAACAATAACCAGACCCCGTAATTCCATCGACGACTTTACCCACCCCAAAAGGATCAACGGAATAAATGCCCGTCGAATAATAAGATCCTGTAGAGTAAGAAGATTTCGTTAAGTATGTTGACGCACCTCTGGATATTAAAGGTAACTCTGTGATGGTGATTCCTGAAACGTAAAGGCCCGTTCCAGCGTCATTGATTACGAAAGCGTTATATACCCCCGTTGCAATTCCAGTCAAGAAAGCGTTGTCTGTAAGACTTCCTGGTGACGCCAAGGTATGATAAATATTACTCCTAGTTCCGAGTAAATCATTAGAAAGAGATGTATTTAAATTCCTCAAAACAGACGTGTTTCCACCGCCTGCATGATTTTTATCCCAAATAACTATTTGATTGCCACTATTCGACGCGGAAATTCCAGATAATATTATTTGATTTGACTGGTTTAACCCAGTGCCACCAACAGACATCCAAAACGAATTACCTGAAACTAATGTGTTTGGAGATAAGGATGTAACAACGGGGGCGTCTGGTAATTTATTAAAAGTCTCAAGGGAAGCGTAAACAGAAACGCCATCTGGTTTATTTATGAAAACATTACCAGAAGCAGAATAATGTGGCACCAATCCAGTTAATAAAATTGAACTCACCAAAACGAAACCGGTTTGTACTCCACCAATCATGACTCCATAGGAGCCAGAATCAAAAGGATACAAATAATTACTTACAAAATTCGATCCCAAAATAGATAAAGGTGTTAGCGATTTTCCACTGCTAGGACTTATACCTGTAAGTAATACAGAAGGAATAAAAGAAAATGTTGATGACGCAGAATATTCTCCCGAATTTTTAATCGAAACTGGACCATATACATTACCGGTAGGGACAGAAGTGTTTAAAAATCCAGTGTTTGAAACGCTATAAGACGTATTAATTCCATTAAAATAAACATTAGATATTCCTGAAATATTTGCACCACTAATTACGATACTAGTTCCAACAATTCCGGTTTGAGGACCGAATGTATCAATATACGGCGGCGTGAACAGCATATCTGTAGAAATAGATGTTAACGACCTAGCAGAAGATGAAACCTCGATTTTCCCGAGAGGTAATCTTTCGCGAGCAATAGCATGAATTCGGTTTTGATCCCAAACACTAAACGAAATATTTTCGCCACCAACTTTGACAGAATCAACATCGAAGAAATTTTGACCTAATATAGTCACTTCTTGGCCCGCTGACACTTTATTCGGACTAAAGCTGTCAACACTCATGTCTAGATAAGAAACAGGCAAATTGCCGGTTGATGCAGATGACCCTTCCCAAGTATTTATGAGAATTTTTCCGCTAGACAAATCGGGAGTTATAGTAAAATTCAATTCTCCCGTCGAAATTATTGTATAATTTTTTATGTCTTTGCCACCCACAGAAAGAGACATGACATCACCGAAATTATTACCAAAAACGCTTACAAAATTATCCAAAGTAGTAAAACTAGTAATTGCTGGAGGTTTCCCAACTCTATTTTGTTTAACCGAAACTAATGATTGTAAAATGCCATCTTTATTAACGCTTAATTTTCTTTCATGTAAAATTCCGCTGCAAAAGAATTCTTCATTAAACAAAGAATTTGTTGGATGAACTAATTGAATAGTTAAATTCGCATCTACTCCATAAATTGGCAAACTGCTGGTTAAAGAATCTGTGGTGAGTTCCGTTGTTATTTCTTTTTTGCCGAATACAACTCTATCTGGCTTAAAATTAGTTAATCCGATGGTGTTGTTTACGTAATATGCAGGAGTTATTTCAGAATTAAAAGTAAAAGATCCGTTTGTTATATTAGTAAGGTTTTCTGTAGTATCATCACTTTGAGAAATTATTATGTTATTGAAGTTTAAAATCTCACTATTTGGATATTCTGAACTCGTAGGAGAAAATGTTCCTTGTAGAGCGTCAAAATAAACCAGTTCTACTTCGGCTTTCGCGGGCGAATTTGGGTCAAATACGATTTGATAATTTTTAAGATATGCTTCGTCAAATGTTAACCCCGCGAAATTCCCTTTTATAGAGGTTGTTTCATCTGTGAAATAAGGTTTAAAAACATCTTGACCAGTTAAAAAGTAGGATAATTTTATTGATGTTGAGATGTTGTTAACAGGAGAAGATTTAAAAGAATTTTTCTCGTTATTTAAATACAGATCTTCAAGACTCGTTGATTGAGTAATATCAATTTTATCGACGAATAACTTTTTTTCGTTAATCGTAATGTCGGTATTTCGATAAGTATAAAACATTAATATTCCTTTGAAAGGATAATTGAAACTCTAACTATATCGTCTAATCGTGCGTCCACTTTTGTATCTACAACGGACATGCCGGTTATCGGAATACTTTTGGTAAAAGCGTCATAAAATATACTGTATGAACTAGCCAACACCTTTAAATCAACAACATTTATATCTTCTAAATAATTTTCTGCCAATTGTCCTGATATATCTATGTTTTTATACAGATCTAAATTTAACGAAATGTCTTCCTTAGACCCGAAAAATGAAACCGACACAGGTTCCATTTTACCCAAAATATAGTTGGGTTTAAAATCAAATTCAGAATTATAAGAAAACTCAAAAACATTATTTGACGTTTCCGCGCCGTCTTGTTGAAAAATTGTTGTCCAAGAATTATTTAAGTGTTCTTTAGTAGCTATGGAAGTTGAAATAGTTGGAGTAAGAGCTGTAATATCTCCAGACAAAGCATTAAAAGACGTAAAATTAAGATTTGATTGTAAATTATTGTTACTAGCTAATTTCAAAGAACAACTTTGTAGGTAAAAAGAACCACTAATTCCGGCGACGCTGACAACAAATGGATTAAATAAAGTTGTATCTTCTCTATATAATTCTAAAAAATCTAGCACAGGATCCGCTTCAAAATTGGGAACATAAGAAATTGAAACTTTATTGGTTATTGGCCCGCTGGTAATTTTATGGGATGCGTTTTTTTGTCCTAAAAATTTAGCGTCGGTTAAAGTGTTATTTGAGGAAATAGAGGCATCTTGAGCTAGTATGCCGTCGCCATTTATAACTACATTGCAATCATTAAAAAAAACCATTTCTACCCTTATTCCTTCTAAATATTACACAATTATGTAAATATAGATTTCTTGTACTGTAAAGAGACAGAAAAAGGAGAATCTACAGATAAACTATACCCTTGTCTATCAAAGGTCATATTAGAAAAAGAATACGTATTAATAATTTGATTTAAATTATTTTTAAGATTGATGTTTATACTTTGTGAGTTGCTAGTTTGAGGGAAATCATTAGATTTTGTAAAATCGTATTGATTTAATTCAAAAGTTAAATTAACCGTTACAGTTGTAGGAAATTGTCTATAAACCGCAATTGGTTCCCGATGACGAATAGCATAAATTGGAATTCGAGGGGTATTTATCTGGATTTCGCAATTAGTTAATACATTTTCAACGAAAAAATCTAGATTTGTTTCTATAGAGCCGATACTAAAGTCGCTTAATATCGGGTTATTATCAGTAGTTGAAACCGAAGCTAAATCAGAACTAACAGTGGGGCTAAACTCAGAAACCGGTATTTTCCCCATCACGCCAAAACTAACCACAGACAAATCTATTGTAGGATTTTGACCTACAGACGATTTAAACATGTAATTAGTAAGATAAGAATTACTAAAAATGAAATTATCCGTCCATTCTGACTTATTTTTTAGAATAATCCCGTTAAAAGACGAATCTCCAATAAATTGTATCCAATTATCGCTAGAAACAACCACGGTTGAAATACTTGATGTACCTACAGAATGTCCCGCGGGAAAATAAATTGAGGATTTATTGCCTAAATATTTTATTATTGCCGCTTTAGAATCATATTCGCTTTTTATTGACTGAACTCCAGGAACCAAAGCTCCGTTAACGCAAAGAAATCGTTTTTCTCGTGTCAGGTTTGATTCTAGAATAACTGGCATAATCAGACTTATTTACACCGGTTGGTGTAATTAAAATTAAGGAATAAGGCGCATGAGTTCAAGCATATATGATATAGTTAGTTGGGGTAAAAACACGTATTATGTTAAAAATACCATAGTATTGAATGACAGTAAATATTATTATGCTGGATATACCCACACATCACATATTTCTCAAGATTTTACACCCGCTCTTGCCGAAAATCCAGGTCTTTGGCTGGGTAGAGGGGTAGATTCATATGGAATAGATAAACCACAGTTTAGTTGGAGTCCGTCATACGCGGGCACATTTGATAACGCCCCAAGAGTAAAAGTAATAAAATTTGGAGACGGTTATGAGCAGCGGGCAAAAGATGGAATAAGTAGTGTTTTACTCAATTTAGATCTAGTTTTTGACAATAGAGACATAAATGAGTGTTCAGCAATTGAGCATTTCTTGAACGCGAGAGAAGCTACAGAATCGTTTTTATTTACCCCGCCGCCGCCATACTCAAAGAAAAAACGATTTGTTTGTCGTACTTGGCAAAATTCAAACGTTTTCTATAATAATTTTGCAATTAAGGTAAAATTTGAGGAAGTTTCAAATTAATGACTACAGCCGCGGCAAAACAAGCAATTAAGAAACTGAATACGGAAGCGTTTTCACTTACCCCTTCCGCTCTCATTACTTTATTTGAAATAGACGCTTCTGATGTTGCTTTTGATGTTGGATTATCAGATCCAAACTCTCCGAACAATGGCACAATTTTTCGCTTTCATAATAATGTAAAACTTGGTAGAAATAATGTTTTTTGGCAAGGCGTAGAATATGTCGCTGCGCCAATTCAAGGAGAAGGGTTTGAAATGAAAACTCAAGGTACATTTCCAACTCCGACTTTATCATTAAGCGTCAGTGATGATGGAATTCAATTATTAGCAATAATCAAGGAAAGATTGCGGGATTTAGATGACTTGCTCGGGGCTAAAGTTACCAGAATAAGAACTTTTGCTAAATATATAGATGCTGTAAATTTTTCCGGAGAAGCTCTGCCACCAGGATTTAGTCCTGACTCTTCTGTAGAATTTCCGCGGGATATTTATTATATAGAGCAAAAAGCTCATGAAGACAAATTCTCTATTCAGTTCTTGTTGTCTTCTATATTAGATACGGAAGGTTTACAATTGCCCGCGAGGCGTGTTTTAGCTGACGCTTGTACATGGACTTATCGTGGATGCGGGTGCATGTATGAGTACGACTCAAGACGAGAAGTAAGCGTTCATGGGAAGGCTCCTATAATCGCAAACGCACCAAATTATTCAAACGGAGAATCATTGTTGCCGAATTTGGCTCCCGCGGTTACTAATCAACACGGCGAAAAAATTACAGAAATTTTAGGGGTTGCTTTATCTGATAAAGGATTATACGAAAAAGGTCATAATTATGAAATAGGCGATCAAGTTTATATACAGAAGAATAGAATTAAATATTATTTCGTATGTAAAGTAGCTACAAGCACTATAGATCCTCCAAATATAACTTATTGGATACAAGATGTTTGTACTCACCGCGTTACAGATGGTTGTAAATTAAGGTGGTCTAAAATGAATAACGGACTAGGAATAGGAATGCTGCCTTTTGGTGGGTTTCCATCTGTAGGAAAACTAGATAGATGATATTAACAGAACAAATAAAGGATGCAATTTTCGCTCATTCTTTGTCCGATAAGTCTAACGAAGTTTGCGGTTTAATAGTATATAAAGACGATTATCCCATAGCTGTTCCATGCAAAAACATTTCAGAACTAAGCACTAAAAGGTTTATAATAAGTTCAATAGATTATTTTAAAGCTGCTAGATTGGGTAAAGTTGTCGCGGCATATCATTCTCACGTTAGCGACAATGAGAAGTTTTCAATTTTAGATAAGATAAATAGCGAAGGACATAAATTGCCGCTGATTCTTTATTGCGTTCCTAAAAATTCATTTTTTATTTATGACCCCAGTGGGTATAAATACCCATACTTGGGAAGATCTTTCAAAATGGGAGAAACTGATTGTCTTACCTTAATAATAGATTATTACAAAAGAGAGCTGAATATAGATATAACGAATTACGAATCTGATAGAAAAGACGGGTTTTTTATGGAAAATCCATCAATTTTTAGCAAAAAAGACTATCTACAAATGGCTATAGATCAAGGATTTAGCGTGGTTGACAAACCTTTAAAAGAACATGATATTTTGTTTATGAAAACCGAAAATCATTCTTTTCCTTCTCATTTTGCGGTTTATATCGGAGCGGACAAAATATTACATCAACCTAGAAACTGCGAATCAAAATTAGATGAACTTTCTGATGTAGAAAAAAATATAGTTTTAATATTTAGAAAAAATGGTTAATATTACTTTACATGGCGATTTAGGCAAAACTTTTGGAGAAGTTTGGGAATTAGACATCCAAAGCGTTTCTGAGGCTATAAATGCTATAGAAATTCTTTCCAACAATAAACTTTATACATATCTACAACAACAAGACAAAATTAATTCTCCGTATAGAGTTTTAATAAACGGGGATGATTTTGTTTCTGAAGAAAAATTAGATAATATCAATAATCCTAATGCTGTTTTAAAATCTAATTTAATTTTAAAAAGTAAAAATATCAAAACTATTGATATTATTCCCGTTATAGAAGGCGCTGATGAAATTATTAATATTGTACTGGGGGCATTACTAATAATAGCAGGAATAATAGTAGCATTTATACCCGGTTTAGGATTTTTAGGAGCTGGACTTATTGTTGTTGGTTTAGGTCTTCTTATAACAGGTGTTGTTGGATTATTAGCTAGTCCACCTAAACCTGAAGATTTTGTTGATCCTGCGGGCAAGGGTGGATATTTATTTAATGGACCCGAAAATGTAGCAAAAGAAGGTGGTCCAGTTCCAGTTGGTTATGGAAGATTGCTTTTAGGATCGCAAGTAATAGCGGCCACGTATAATATTTACGACGTTTCTTCTGTGGATCAAGTTATTTCAACTAATATTACGACTCAAAATGCTGCTATTGGTGGTGTAGGACAAACACCAACAACAATGATACAAACTTAAGATATGGGAAACACTATAAAAGAAGCAGATGAAGGTATTTTAGTAAAAAACAGCGCTGGTGTTTTGTCTACAGTTGTTTCTTTAAGCGAAATAGAAACCGTAGATATGATTTGTGAGGGAGAGATTGAAGGGCTCGTTTCGGCGGAATATACATTTACAGGAACAAAAGGGAATATTGGTTGGGATTCGTATTCTGTTGCAACATACCTAAGTCCACCTAACGCTGTTGGTTTTGGTTGGCTTCGTTCTGTATATTGGAATGAGGTTCCTATAGTAAGCAGCAATAATACGTATAATTATCAACGGTTAGATATCACAAAAACTAATGGATACCCTAATGGCGCTGTATTATTAAATACCAGTTCCAATAAAAATGAAACATCTATAAGTAGAAATATTCAGCAAAGATTAAGGGCCTCCACCTTAGACACAGCCGGGACTCCTACAGAAACAAATAAAGATTTTATTAAACTATATAGAGTTCTTAATAAAGAATGTAAGGGGGTAATTGTAAATGTAAAAGTTTCTAGATTAGCTCAAGTAGATACAAAAAACGGGAACACAAACACGACCTCTGTATCTTATTTAATTTATTATCGTCCATTATTATCTAATTCTGATAAGGAGAATTTTTCTGTTCCAATTACAGAAACTATAACGGGTAAAGTAAACAGTCCATATATCCGCTCTACAAGAATTATTTTTCCCCCTGGACCATTACTAAACAAAGATTTTTTAGGGTGGGAGATTAAAATAGTCAGAACAACTCCCGAATCTTTTTCTTCTTATTTATCAAATCAAACTTTTGTAGACAGTTTAACTGAAATTTACTCTACATCATTTACATATCCTAATTCAGCAATAGTTAGAGCGAGATTTAGTGCGGAATTTTTCGCCACAATTCCTCAAAGAGCTTTTGATACAAAAATGTTAAAAGTCCTAATCCCGTCTAATTACGACCCGATAAAAAGATCGTATACACAAACAAATCCTAATTATGAATGGAACGGCACATTTGCTACTAACAAGAAATGGACAGATAATCCCGCGTGGTGTTTTTATGATTTTGTCACTAACGAACGATATGGATTGGGCAGATTTGTTCAAAGTACTCTAGTAGATAAATTCACCCTATATAAAATAGCCAAATATTGTGATGAAATGGTTGATGATGGATTTGGAGGAGTGGAGCCCAGATTTACATGTAATGTAATTATTTTTTCTCAAGCTGAGGCTTATAAAATACTGAATGACATGGCTAGTATTTTTAATGCTATACTATATTATGCCAATGGATCAATTTATGTTAGCCAAGATTCTCCAAAAACAATTCGAACCTTTTTCACTAATGCAAACGTAGAACAAGGAAATTTTATTTATTCTTCAACCGCGAAAAAAGTAAGACATACTGTTGCAATAGTAAGATGGAATGATCCTAAAAACTTTTTCCAACCCACTTTAGAGCGAGTGGAGGATGCAGACGGTATTCGAAGATACGGAATAAAAGAAATAGAAACCGTGGCTTTTGGTGCCACTAGTCGCGGGCAAGCAAATAGAATGGGTAAATGGGTACTGGCTAGCGAACTTTTTGAAAAAGAAACTGTATCTTTTGTCGCGGGGAAAGAAGCGGCGATATTAAGGCCGGGAGATATTATTGGGGTTTATGATTCAAACAGAAAGACTTATAGAAATGCGGGAAGGCTGTCTTCTATCGGTGGAACCCCGTCGGCATCTGTTGTAACTTTAGATAATAAAATAGTTTTGCCCGCGGGCTCATATAAATTTTCTTTGATTGCTTCTACATATAGTTTAAGCCCAGAACAAATAGAAGATTTTAATTCTAGTGATATAACAGGAATTGATAAATCTTTTGTCCAAACAATTAATTTTACAGATGCAGATGTAAATAATTCCGGAGATAATTCGGTTATAGCTTTTAGTTCGGCTTTTGATACCGCAAATTTTGATATTCCTGCAAATGCGGTTTGGGTAATAGAACAAGTGGCGGCTGTAACTACGTATGATCAGTATAAACAGTCTTTTGATGAAAGTTATGATTCTTATAGACTAATTAAAATATCAGAAAAAGAAGATTATAAATACGAAATTATTGCTTTACAGTATAGTCCAGATAAATTTGATTCTATAGCTACTAATTTACTTTTGGAAAGGTCGCCCACAATAATTCAAGCTGTTCCTTATCCTCCGCAATCATTACTTCTTGCATTACTTAGTCAAACAAATTATTCTAAAGTAATTGAATATACTTTTGTTCCTCCAAATAATAGAGTAGGTCTTACTAGTTATAGAATTTATGCTAAAGTAGGAGAATTTTTTGATTTAAATGTGCCCAATAATACATATCTTATTGGAGTATTACCTCTTTCGTCTACGAGAGGTACATATTTTCCGACCGCAAACGGCAACTATTATTTCAGAATTTATGGATATAACGATGAAGCCTATGTATTTTCCGCGACTTACGCTTCCAATAACATCCAAGTAGTAGATGTACTACCAATCAGGGATGTGACAATAAGTTCTCTTGCGGTTGATGAATGGATTGGAGACGTTAGTGAGGGTTCTACGACAAAAGATGAAATTCTAGTTTCTTCTGATGTCGATCCTTATTTTACTTGGCAAGTTGGCGTAAAAGAGGGAGGCGCGCCTCCATCACAAATATTTTATAGATTTTCCGCGAGGGAAACGTCAAGTAATAATATTCCAGACTCAAATATATATTATCAAATAACTGGATTAACATCTCCTTCCTATGAATTTACGTTTGAAACCAACGCGGCGCTTCCAAACGGACCATTTAGAAATTTCGACGCGGTTGTTGAAGCTGTTGACGAAAATGGTTTTACCTCCGCTGGAAATAGTCTAATCACTAATGTTTCAGAAAATGGTTGGTCGTTAAGTCCGTATGGGTATGACATTATTCATGTTTATAATGATCCAATTGACGCTATAGATACAGCAAATTATACGTATATTGATTATAATGGCGGTATAAACTATTTATTTGACGCTGGAACCGTTCCTTCTCAAGCGGTAGGTGGCTATCTTTTTGGGAGTACGGGATTCTTTACCAGCGGTCAAGCTGTCAGTGGGTTTGCAGGAATTACTAGAAGAGAGTTTCATTGGAACGAAAAAGAAAGATATGCTTTCGCGCCCGCTGTATTTCAACCAAACATAAATTTTGTAACGGGTTATTCGTCTATTTGTTTCTATGATGCTATTGAGGAAGCAAATAAAGTATACAAAGATATTGTAACCGGTCTTTATATGGAAGATGCGGCACCAATTTACGTCACCGGACTTATTCAGGATGCAGAAGTTAAAGGCAAATTTATTTTTAGCAGAACGGGGGAAATAGTGCAGAATTATACTTTACATGCTGTTAGTGACGGGGCTGGTTTTGACTTTTTAGCTGGAAATCAAGACAATAGTGGAATTATTATCGCTACGACATTATAATTTAACCATGAGTTTGCCAATTACAGCAACAGTTTCGTCAAAAAATAGATATGATATTTTATCACACTGTTTGATGTCCATTGCGCTGCAAATAAATCCACCTAGTGAACTTATAATTTTTGATGATTCTGACCAAAAAGTAGACTTAAGAAATAATCCTATTTATTTTAATATATTTAAAATATTTGAAAGAAAAAATATTCAGTGGCGGGTTGAATTTGGAAAGGGTGTCGGTCAGGTTGCAAATCATCAAAAATCAATAGAAATTTCTAAGTATGATTGGATTTGGAGATTAGATGACGACAACGTAGCGGAATCTGATTGTTTACAAAAACTTTATTCTCATACGTTTGATAATGAAGTTGGCGCGATAGGTGGCGTAGTTTTACATCCTGATATTATCTTTCCTAGTGAAGCAACTTCCGTATCAATAAAAGAAATTAATTTAAAATATGCTGTCCAGTTTTACAAATTTGACGGAATACAAAAAGTAGAGCATTTGTACTCAACCTTTTTGTTTAAAAAATCTTGTGACGTTAATTACAATTTAAATCTTTCCCCCGCGGGCCACAGAGAAGAGACTCTATTCACCCACGAAGTCTTTAGGCGGGGTTTTAAGCTCCTTGTGGATGGAAGTGCCATCACATGGCATTGCAAGGCTCCTACGGGCGGTATACGAAGCTACAATGGCAATCCTGAGTATTGGGCTAGAGATGAAAAGGTCTTCCAGGACAAACTTAAAGAATGGAATATTAATCCTTTTATTTATAAATTAATTTATTTAGATAACGGAATTGGGGATCATTATGCTTTTAGACATATTTTGCCAGAAATAAAAGAAAAATATCCAAATGATAAAATTATAATTTCTGCTTGTTATCCAGATGTATTTTTTGATGAAAAAGATGTTGAAATAGTTCATTTAGATGCTGGAAAAATTTTCGCTAATGGAAATGTAGATAGATTTAATGTTTACAAGTTAGGCTACGAGAATCAGCGGCCGCTAATTCAAGTTTTTAGGGAAATTTACTTATGACCAACATTATAATTTCTCCTTGGTCCAGAAATGCTCCTAACGGACAAGAATGCGCTAAAAATTATCCATTTTGGCCACAAGTAACAGAATTATTAAGACGAAAAAACATTACCACTATTCAAATTGGGGTGGGGAACGAAAAAGGAATTGGAGCGGACAGCTCTGCGTTTGATTTGCCACTAAAAGATTTAGTTGATTTACTTAAATCTTGTGAAACTTGGATAAGCGTTGATAACTTTTTTCATCATTTCGCGCATTTTTATAGAAAACCGGGCGTTGTAATATTTGGAAAATCTGATCCTGCAATTTTTGGATATAAAGAGAATAAAAATTTATTAAAAGATGAAAAATATTTAAGAAATAATCAATACTTATGGTGGAACGACGAGAAATTAGACGAAAATTCGTTTGTTTCTCCCGAAATCGTTGTAAATAATGTTATGGAGTTGATTTAATGGCAATTATTCGATATGCTGGCGACAGATTTGTTGGATTATCAACAGATGTTAAGCCTACGAATGTTAAAGACGGCGCTAGATTTGATGAGTCTGATACTTTATCTAGTTATCAGTTAATAAGTAGTGTTTGGACTTTATTTAGCGGATTTTCTGGATATTCTGGCATATCTGGATTTAGTGGTATTGTCGGCACCTCTGGATATTCTGGCGTAGGTGTATCGGGATTTAGCGGGTATTCTGGAATTAGTGGCGAAAGTGGATTATCTGGGTATTCTGGCTCCGGAACTTCAGGATTTTCTGGTTCTGGTGGAGGGGGAACCGCTGGTGGAGATTTACAAGGAGAATACCCAAATCCGCTAGTTAGCAACAAAATAAAAGCAAGGTTGAATCTAGTACTTTACAGGTGATTGTGTAATAGATTATAGGTATAAGGCATATTAAAGGAATTCTATGGCAAAACAAACAGATTTATTTCTACATTCAAATCATTTTTCTTCTGGTGTTTCATTTGTTAATGCCGATGGAACGACATTAAAAATAGTTTGTTCTGGAGGACTGAATGATTCTGATTTAAAATGTTTAATGGCTACATCCACAGACACCAGTGCATTAAACGTCAAAATTACACTAAGTAATACTTCTGTAGATCAAATTATTGGGACTGTAAATGTATCAGCTAACGCGGGCACAGATGGAACCGTTAACGCTGTTGATTTAATGAATTCTACCGTTATGCCATTTACAGCTATAGATAGTTCCGGAAAACGATATTTGCCTTTAAAAAGTGGTTGGTTTATAAAAGCCGCGCCTATTACTTCTGTCACTGCTGCAAAAACTTTATATGTTACTGCAATTGGGCATGACTATTAATGCAAATTAATCAAAAAAGAATTAGAAAATTTCATTTGGGTGGCATTTGGAACATTCATCCATCCAATCTAGTTGGCCCAAATTTAGGACAAAGTCAGCCATCAACTCCATTGAATTTAGGTAGTTTAGTAATAGATGGGTTTTTTACATCAATTGAGACGCTTGAAACTTTTAACGAAGTTATAAATTTAGATGGTTTGTTTGTTAGCATAATAACAATGGAAACATAATATGTCTGCAAAACTATTTATAGATTTTGATCAATTTGATAGACCGTCACCATTATCGAATGGCGTTGCATATACTTTACCTAATTATAAAGATATAATGGTTCCTGAAGGAGTACGTTTTGCGCCTCAAAGTGGATCATCAATATATAGTTTGACCGATAGAACTCCAACTATACAATATGTTTCTGGCAGGACGCCAAAAAGTCATGCTTTTTCTTTTAACAATTTTGGTTTTGGTCAGTCAGATCCCAACGGTGTAAATTATGGAGGTTTTGCAATACCAAGGTCAATTATTAATAATCCAAATGAAGTTTGGGTTACGTGTGATTGGTCTCCTTTAAATACATTTGCCACCCAAACAAGAAATACATCAGTATCTAGTCTTAATAAAGAACATTGGTTATTTGGCTGGGGAGATATAGGAGTAAGATTATATTCTACAACCCCTAATCCCTCTAAAACAGATATAATTTGGCAAATTACTAATACTGGAGAACAAATTTCTTCCATTTCTAATTTACAAGTAAACCCAAATGACTGGTTTTATGCTAAAATGCACGTCAGACTCGATGCTATTTCAGGATTAGTAGACATTAGTATAGGTGGAATAAGTCAAACCGGTTCTCCTTATACTGGACAAAACACAGTCAAACTGACTTCTTTACAACAAGCTTCTCACGTTTTTGTTGGTCCGGTATTATCTAATTATAACTATCCTACTCATTATATATCTTGTGGGGCTGTAGATAATATATATTTTGATAATGTAGGATTTCCTTCTGGTAGGCCAAGGGGCGAATTGTTAAATATTTCTGGCCTTATTGCAAATAATGGATTTACAGCGATTAATAGTGCAAACTCTATTGCTAGTGGATTAATAAGCAGCGGTTTAGTTCAAGGTGGTCCTTCAGATGCGTTTGTAATTTTAGGTTTAAATGAATATTCTACCGAGGGATTATTACCAGAAATGATTGGTTATAATATGTATGCGGTTAGTGGGTCTAATATGGATCAAAATTTTGCCAAAAAACTAGCAATGGGATTAAATTACTCTGGAGAATTTATTTCTGGATTTTTTGGAGCTACGGCAGGAAGCAACCTTCCAGCTTACCCAAGTAGTCTTAGTTGGGTTGAAGGAATTTATAATCATACCGGAATTCCATTTGTTACAGGGGATATTCCAAATAGTTTTCCAGAGTTATATGTTTACCCTCAACCAGGTTGATATCTTTGGTCGATAATTTCTACATTTCTATATATTTGTGTAAATTATTAATAATGGATGTTTCTGTTAAAGAGTCTAAAGATGTCGTTTTATTCTTAAAAAAAGCGTCATCCGAATATAATTTAACTCATGAAAAGAGAATTTCATTTGCTAAATTATCTGAAGTATTCATAAACGCTAGTCAAATTAGTGGTAATATTATTTATTGTTTGGCCGCGGTAAATTCTTTTCTTAAGAAAACTTCTTCCAATCCCGTCACAAAAATGAGTAAATGTGGTTATAATGAATTCACGGCCGCGATGATTTTAGAACCAGATCCGAAAGAAATAGAAGAATTAAATGGGAAATATTCGTTTTCCTGTAAAGCAGGCGACTTATACATCGAGCGTCCAGATTGGACTCCAAATTTTAGTAAATTAATATAATCATGAAAGATCTAAAAGAGTTAAAAGAAAAAATAGTAGCGTCGCAGAAAATATATCTGCAATCAAAAGGTTATAGCGACGTAAACAGTCCAGAATGTAAAAACTTTATAGAAAGTGATCAATTTTATAATTATGTAAATAATATTTATAATTATATAGATAATACTGTTGAATATATTTATGAATGGATTCATGAACATCAAGAAGGACATCTTCCAAAAATTAACGGCGCGGATCGTATGACTAAAGCCTTAGATGTTCTCGGAATTTCTGGCGACTATATCGTGGAAAAACCCATTATATGGGCGAAAAATGGCAACTCAATCACCGCCACAGTAGAATATATTAAAAAAGTATAAATTTATGGATGACTCAAAAACGAAAGATATGGACTCAATGATGTCCGATATGAAAAAACATATGGATGAGTCAATGGCGAAAATGACTGATGCTATAAAAAAGCATATGGACATGTCCGTAGCGGAAATGAAGAAGCACATGGATGAAACCGATAATATGATGATGGATGCGGCGCGGAAAAATGGCAATATTTTCGCGGTAGAATACAAGAAAAAGATCTAAAAACCTATTGGGCGGAAGTCTAATCGTTGGTTTTTAACCTGAATGACTTGCGTTGTTCGGGGTTTTTAATGTTCAAATTTAAATTTTTGTGTAATAGCTTTATGTCAGATGAAATATAAATATAAGTCAGCTTTTGCAGCGCAAATTAAAGTATTTCCGATTAAGAACGACAAAAATAATCTTTCTACGGCATCTATTGACAAATTAAGACCATTTATCCCAGATATTAGTGAAGACAACTTCGATCTTTTGGGCTTTGCTTGTAATGCGGCGGTTGCGAATAATGCAAATTTAAATTATGATTGTATAGACGTAAAGACGGCAATAGCTATACAGAAGAATTGGCTTTATAAAGCAGTTAACGCTGAGCATAATAAATGTAAAATTTTAGGATGTATATTAACTTCCGGTTTTTCTGAGTTCGGGACAGACAAAATACTCACGTCAGAAGAAGCGGGCGCGACAAATGAACCTGTGAATATTGTTTTGGGCGGCGTCATTTGGAGGAATGTTAAACCGGATATAGCTGATTATATAGAAGAGTCTTCAATACCTTCTAGCGATACATTTTTGAGCCTTAGTACCTCTTGGGAAATATTTTTTTCTGATTATCAGTATGTAGCAACTTCTGGATCTAGGGATTTAAAAGATGTTATAAAAATCTATTCTAGCGAAGAAGACCTACAAAAAATTGACCTTTTAACAGAAAAAGGAATTTGGGAATACGAAGGAAATAAAATATTTAGACAAATTATAGGTAATCCTCTTCCGTCTGGTCTTGGCATGACAAATTCGCCGGCCGCGTCAGTCAAAGGAATAATAACCGAAAAAACATTCGAAGAAATTAAAGGGGAAAATCCCATTACATTGTCTAACGAGTCTATAGAAGCTATTAAAACTATAGTTTCAGAAGCTATAAAAGCTAACAATTCAGAAAAAACTGATACACTTATTTCTCAAAGTCAAAATAAAAATGTAACCATCATTAAAGAAACCATGAAATTAACTAAAATCGCAGAATTAACCGACTCCAACATTAAGGAGTGTGTGGCGTCAGAAATTACGGATCTATTCAATTCCGAAATTAAAAAGGCGTCCGACCAGTGGGCAACCGAAAAATCCGAAAAAGACGCCGCTGCTAAAGCTGTGCAGGATTCTTTTGTTACTCTTAAGGCTGAGCATGACGCACTTAAAACTTCAGCTAAAGAACTTTCAGACAAGTTCGAAAAGCTAAATTCGGAAGTCGCCGCGGCCAAACGTGCAGAGTTATTTAGTAGCCGGATGTCGTCACTTGACGAAAAATTCACGCTTTCCTCAGAAGATCGTAAGATAATTGCTTCGGATATCACCGATTTGGATGAAAAGCAATTTGATGCTTATATGACCAAAATGGAGACCTTGCTTGCGAGCAAGATTAAAACCAAAGAGTCAAAAGCTAGCGAAGAAAAGGCTGTTGTAGAAAATGCGGTTACTTCTGCAAAGGCGGAAGTTGTCAAAATTCCCGTAACTTCCGACAACAAACCAACCTCAATGAGGGAAAAATTTGCTAAATCATTCTCTATCGAAGAGGGATTTAGTGTAAAGACTGATAATAAAAGATAATAAAATCTAAAAAGAAACATATATGGCACAAAATATCAAACCATTTCGAGACGTTTCAGAACATGACGTTCTCAATTTATTCACCTACTCTGGCGCGAGTTTACCGGTTACTAAAGGAACCTTCGTAAGAATTTCGTCTGGGTGGTCTTCAACCGTAGATCCTAACAGTATTGCTGGTTCGCCTGGATTTACTTACGGAAACTCTCTTAGTCCTCGTTGGTCTGTTCCAGCAACCGTTACTTCTGTGTCTACTTGGGACGAGGTACCTCTCGGCATCACTTTATACGACATTCGCGAAGTTGACGAAAATGGCGAATTGCTCGTGTTTCGTCCTCAAAAGAAAGACGAAATGCAATGTGTCTTGTCTGGAGAAGCGGTTCCGATTGTGACGAAAGGAATGTTCTTATATTCTGGCGTTAACGGTGGCGCAGCTACAGGTGGCTCGCTCGCTTATTCTGGTCCTTTGAATGGTCTCTATACGACCGGTGTCAATTCCGTCGGAAAATTCCTCGGTCCTGTTGACTCAAACGGATGCGTACTACTCAAACTCGACCTGTAAACCATAAATAAACATTTTAAAAACAATATTTTAAAGAACCATGAAAATCAAACTCAAAGAAACACCAGATCAGATTGAATTAATCCGAGCAATGGGCAGCCGAGACTTAACTGTTGCGGCCGAGGCTCAGGAAGCTTTTGCGGCGTTCGTCGGTCCGGTTATTCAGCAAGTCATTAACCAAGCGGCTACTTCAAGCCGTATTTATACTACTCAGACTTTCGATGAAGATAGCGAGCCATCTATTCCGCTCGACCTTTTCTACTCCGATAGCGTAAACACCGTTCAGGTGTGGTCGCAGTCTATAGCGGGCGGGCTTCCAACATCCCAAATCGAAGGCGTTAAGGAACTTAAGGTTTCTACGTATCGTCTCGATTCTGCTGTAAGCTGGCTTAAGAAATGGGCTCGTCGGTCCCGTTTGGATGTAGCTTCAAAAGGGCTTCAACGGATGGCACAGGAAATTTTAGTCAAGCAAGAAAGTAATGCTTGGGCTGTTGCTTTGTCTGCTCTTGCACAGGCTTCTACTAAAGGGCTTCGTCATACTATCACCTCAGCTAACGCTGGCGTACTTGCTATTGGTGATTTCAATGCGCTCTTAGTCCGTGGTCGCCGAATTTCGGCTTCATTTGCTAACGGTACTCCTGATCCGAATGCGTCATTTGGTCCTACGGATTTGTATGTGTCTCCCGAAGTCAAAGGGCAGATTCGTAACTTCGCATATAATCCAATGAATACAGTTGGCAGCACGAGCACGGGGCCTGTACCTCTTCCTAACAATGTCCGCGAAGAGATTTATCGTTCAGGTGGCGCGTCTGAGATTTTTGGGATTGCTATTACTGACTTGATTGAACTTGGATTAAATCAGAAATATAACGTGTTGTTCGGTGCTTATGCTGCCGCGGGAATCGCTCACTCCTCAGCCAACTTTAGTTCTGCGACTAATGAAATTTTAATTGGCGTCGATGCCTCTAGAGAAGGTCTCGTCAGAATGGTTGCTAAAGGTGCAGAGTCGGGCGGAGAGGTCACAACCGCGACCGATGATCAATTTTTGGCACGCGCAGACAAGATCGGATTTTACAGCTTTGTCGAAGAAGGCAGAGTCTGTATAGATTCGAGGACTTTATTCGGTATAATTATTTAAGCCACAACAACTTATGCAAGAATCCGAGATTAAAACCTCGGATTTTTTTGTTATATACAATATGATTTTGAAAGTTCTTGCTCTTCTTTTTCAAGAATTCGATTATAGTTTCTTTTCACCAAATCATAAAATTGGTCCAAACTTAATGATGCTTTAGCTTTGTTGCAATTTTTACAACACGGAACTATATTAAAGTCTAAATATCCAATAGAGTTATCCACTCTATCTATTCCGTTATATTTAAAATTATCGTTTTTATAAACCTTTATCTTACTTTTCGTCTGAGGGTTAACCCCACAATAATCGCAGTTTTCGACTATTTTCTCGAAAAATAATTTTTTAGTCAAACAAAAAGAATGACCCCTCTTTTTTGCTGACCGTTTACATATTCTTAAAAGTCTATTTTTAATACCCAAAGCATTTGGCAGTTTTTTAAATCTTTTTTTAGGTTCTGCACATCCGCACGATTTAATTATATTTGAATTTAAATTGAAACTAGAAACAAGAGTCTTATTTAAACAGTCGCACTGGCAGGACCATCTAGCTTTATTTTTTACCCATTCTAAAGCTGTGAGTTTTCCAAAACGAGCGCCTACTTTGATATTTTTTTGAATTTCTTTTTTCAAAGGATTGTCTTTTTCGTGATGTAGACATCCGCATGATTTAGCCCTACCAATTCTTAATGGATGTGTAAACGCATACATAGTATTATTGCAATCACAAAGACACTCCCATTTTCCACGCTCTTTTGACCACCCTACGATAGTTAATTTCGAAAATTTACTACCAATTTCTAAATCTATTCTTTTAGGCATTGTTAAATTTCGTTAATTTTAAATCATTCCCATTCCAGCTAAATGACGATAGACTCTTTTTACATGTTTATCATGCTCTTTCACGGTTAAAAATGATCTAATTTTAGAACAAGTTTTACAAATAGACTCAACATTATCCCAAGAATAATCCAATTTTTCGTCTTCCCTTACAATAGTCGCGATTTCTATCGGTTCTCCATCTTCAAAATCGCCACAATTAAAACACCCAAAAAGAAGACGTGCAAAATATTCTTTATCGAGTAAAAACTTACAACCTTCCTGTTTAGCCTTTAATTTATATTTTTTAAATTCTGCGTTTAATATTTTTCCGTACTCGATATCATTCATAAAACCCATTATGACATATTATTTTTATTTGTCAAACAAAATTTCTCCCGTTATCATCTTCTGTGTAAAGGGTCGTGTACAAAGGAATATTAAATTATGGCAAAAAAACTAAAGGAAATTAAACAAACAAACGGCGAACTCGTCCAGACAACTCCAAGTTCACTTGAGCAGCTATGGGGCCTAACGGGGGCGGAAAAATATGGTACAATGGACGTGGCGGAGTACGAAACCAGCCTCGCCGAAATGAATAAGGCGGACCTATATCGAGAAGCACTAAAACGCAACTTAATGCCAACAGACCAACGCGAAAATCTAAAACGAAAACTTGTAAAAGCTTTTAATAGCTACATCGCTTCATTTAATTTCCCCGTTAACCCTATTCAACCAGTCACGCCATCAAAAGAAATACTTAAAATTCTCGCGGACGGAAAATAATATGGCTGAAATTGAACTAGACTATAAATGTATTTGTAAAATCGCTCGAAAACTATCAAAAGAGGGTTTTCCGTTTGTCACCGAAGGAAGACTTAAACGTATAATTAAAAAACTTAATGAAAAAGACGCGAAAATTTGCACACGGAAAACTCGACAAGAAGCTTGATCAAAAAGTAGATTTTGTCTCTGAATTGGTTGCTTGGGATGACGAAGTAAATAAGTATAAAAAGGGTAAATCCATCATTTTTACTAGGGATTCCGACCCAAAAGGTAAATCAGTGTAAATTAGTACATGACAGCCGATTCGATAGCCGCGGAACTTTATTTAGAAATTGGTTCTCCCTGTGAGACTAAGCCCGTTGCTATATCTTATTGGCTTAAAACCAACTTGGGGACGCTCAATAACCTTCTTGGTCTAGATTTTCCAACGCCCGCCACAGGAAATACAGCAATAATTCAATCTGACGGCGGCCAAATGACTGACGCGGAAAAATCCGTTCTAAAACAGTTATATATAGTTAAGTACTACGACACTCTCGTTCGCGGGAGTCTCGGCGCGGCATCTACAGATACAACAATTGAGGTTTCATCCGATGGCGGGACAGTAAGGAAAATCAATAAAAACGAATTATCCAAAACTTATTTAGCATTAAAAAATTCCGCATTACAAGAATTAAAAACATTAATTCAATCGTATAATTCTGGTGCTGTTCTGCCATTGGGTATAGTTGGCGACGATACTACATCTTATTCTTCATATATTCCTACGTATAGGGCTTTTGGATGAGTTCATTACTTTCATCTGGAGAAATCACGAGTTTGACAGGGGAATTCGTTAAACATTTTGATACCTTTTCTCAATGGAGAAATATAGTAATTAATAAAGAACCGATTAAAACTATAATAAATAATTCTTCTACTTATGCAGGATATGGTAATGAAAATACAGATCCAGAGTATACTTTAACGCCAGTTTACGCTACGTATCCCGCTATTATATTGTACGAATATAATTCTAACCAGTCAGACATTAATAATGCTACTATCAAAATAAGATTTGGCGACAATAAAGTAAGAATAAAAGTTAAAAAAGATGCGCGGGATTATATCAAAAACGGTAAAACAGAAAATATTATTGTAGACGAAAATATCTATAACACAGTTAGCTCTGATAAAGTACAAGGTTATTTAGGCTTACAATATTATTATTTTGATTTGGAGGCGACGTACTAAAATGGGCTACGTCAATATAATTCAATTAAGAAAAGAGTTGGCCGTTGGAATAAAACAGCTCCAACCTTTAGCGACCCAAGCCGCACAAAGAAAATTTAATAGAATTAAAAAAACGGCTACAGAAGAGTTTGAAAATAATGACGTTACAACAGAAATTGAAGCGGGACCTGATACTACATCCACAGTTCTTGACGACGGTCCGAATTTGTTTGCATTACTTGGATTCTATAGGAGCGACAGGAATCCAATTAAAGATCTTCGGTTGTACTTGTACGGTAATATAAACTTTTTTCCTCATAATCCTACAATAACTCGGTACGAAAGTTTTTTTAATTATAATTTTTCTACTGAACAGCCTAGTTATTCGGACTTACAGAAAGAAACTCCTTTAACTTGGGCTAACGGTCGCAGTTGGCTAGATGAAGTTGAAAATGGCATAAGTGGGCTAGCTTATTATGTTTTTATAGCAGGAAACCCTTTGGCATTTCCTCCCAGCAGGTCTTCTCGTGGATTACAATTAAGGACCCCACAAAGATCATCATTAAACACTAAAGTATTTCCTTATTTAAAAGGTATATTAGAAAGATTAAAGACAAACCTTAAAGAACCCTAATGAAAGCAAGATTTGATAATCAAGTAATTTCTAGTTTAGTTCTTTGGATAAATCATTATTTATGTGGAGTAGGAGAAGCGTTTACTAATCACGGATCTTATTTATACCCAACCAATCAAACTTATGGCGGATATTATACGTACTCTTCTCCTTTTAGTCAATTTGTTGCCGACTACTCTATTTCAGGCGCTAATATTCCTTCAGGAATTTATCTTAATAATACGTTTGTGACTCCAGGTCAAAGCGGATTTGTTGGATATAATTACGAAAAAGGTTCTGCGTATTTTTCATCTCCCGTCCCCGCGGGAGTAAAAGTTAGCGGCAATTATGCAGTAAAAGATTTTAACGTTGTCCTAACAAATGAACCGGAAGAGAAGATTATATTTGAAAAAGAAATTAAATTAAAACAGAGATTTAATCAATCCGTAACTGGTTTATTAAATGATGAATTAACTTATCCTGTTATATTTGTCAAAAATGTAGGAAGAAACAACGAGCCGTTTGCATTTGGTGGGCACGAAACGTCTATATTAAACTTTTCCTTATATATATTCTCAGATAGTAGGTTTAAATTAGATAGCTGTATTGGTTTATTATGTGATTCAGCTAGATCTCTGGTTCCTTTGTTTGAACAGTATGAAATGCCATACGATTTTTATGGTAAATTTAACAGCGGGGTTCCATTTAATTACAACGCCGTAGCTGCCCCAAAGAACGCGGGCAGTCAAACGGCTTACCTAAGTAAGGCTCAGCAATCAAGATTTAGCCAAAGCCTATTCAGAGAGTCGCGGCAGGTCAATTCAGAAGCCTTTTTTGATATTGTAGACTTAAACTTAGAAAAAATACGACTTCCACGCCAATAATTTCTCATTTATCAAAAAAAAATGTAGTGACTACTCCCCGGAATAAATTCCGGGGCTTCTAGGATTTGTTGGCTTGCGCCAGCTTATCCAAAGACTGTAATCCCAGTCTTAAAATGTTAAAAGACGCATTTTCGTCTCTGTCCGACGAAAAACCACAAGAACAATTAAATATTCGGTCTTTCAGTTCGTGTAGCGTTCTCGTCCCACATTTGCTACACGTTTGGGATGTATAGGCGGGGTTCACCTTTATTACTTTACGACCAGCACATTCTGCCTTGCTCGTTAGTATATTTAAAAAGCTACCCCACGCCGCATCCAAAATTTGTTTATTGCACCACTTCTTTTTTAGCATTTCGTTCGCATTTATATCCTCGACTATAATGATCTTATAATTTTTCGTTAAATGTTTTGTTTGCTGATGTACAAAATTATGCCGCGAATTTTTAATTTTTTCGTGAATCTTACTAACGGCGCGTTTCGTTTTCTTAATTCTTGATTTATTTTTGGAATCTCGCGCTTTTTGGAAACGTCTTTGTTTTTTCGCTAATTCTTTCTGCTTTGTCTCGAAAAATCTAGGGTTTTGGATATTGTTACCATCTGACAAAGTAGCGAAAGTCTTAATCCCGACATCAATTGCCACGGTTTTGTCGGAAATTCCATAATTCTTAGTGTTTGCAAAGTCTGTCACCAAATAAACAAACCACTTATCGTTTTTCCGCTTAACTGTAGCCGTTTTTAATTCTCCATCTATTTTCCTATGTTTTATCCAATTTATTTCACCAATTTTAGGTAACTTTATACTCTCGTCAGCGACTTTAATATCCACGCAACACGGATAACAAAACGAATCATATCTACCATAACCCTTAAATCTTGGATAACCCGGTTTTTCATGATTTTTTAATCTTCTAAAAAACGCTGCATAAGCTAAGTCAATTCTCATTCCTACATTCTGCAAAACCTGAGAATGAACCATTTTGAGTTTAGGAAACGTTCTTTTTAATTCAGGAAGCAAATTAAGTTGATCGTAAAGAGTAAAGCTTTTCTTCTCATTCTCCCATCCACTCTTTCTTTGTGCTAAGAAATTATTATACAGCATCCGACATTCTTCCAACCACTTATTCATCGTGGTTATCTGAGCTTTTTTAGGATATATCCTAAATTTGTATGTCAGCATATATCATTTTACACTAACTTATGTGATTGTGAAAATTTTTCTCAAGTTATTTTTAAAGTTTGACTAAATAAATCTACGATTTAAAAACTAGTCTTATTTCTCTATTTTATAATTTCTCATTTATACACAAATGATGTAATAACTAACAAATAGGATTTAAATATGCCAAGAATTAGAACAAATTTCCAATCAGAAGCCATTTATGCCGGCCCCTCTCCCGCTACAGGGTATCATTGGCGTGCCGCTGGTAATGATGCTTTGACGTTTCCTACCACTGGACAGTCAAGAGTTAATCAGATTCACAGGGTTCAAGACGCTAGCTATAGCTTTGCCCTTTCTAAGAAAGATCTAAATCAGTTTGGTCAAGCGGGTTACGTTGACCGAATTATGGTGGATTCGCCGGTAGTTAATCTTCAGTTCAGCTATGTTCAGGCGAACTTTACTAACGAAAAGAATCTGGGTTTCACAATTTGTTCCGGAGCGCCAATGACTTGCGTTTCTGGATTCCTTTCTAATACTACCGACGAACGTAATTATTTCGTTAAAGATACGAGCGAAGGATCTGACGCTATCAATAACACTGCCGGAAACTATGTTGTTTATGGTTTTGGTAATTGTGTTTTAAGTTCTTATACTGCAAACGGAGCTGTCGGAGATTTTCCTAAAGCATCAGTTGGTGTTCAAGGAGTAAACGTCCTAATTCAAAGTAACTCAGGCGAGGCAATTCCTGCCGTTAATCCCCAAAATGGGTCGCCGATTTTAGGAGAGACGTTCTTCCTTCCTTATGCTACGGGTGACGCTGGATTAGGTCCGTTGGCTTATTCAACATTATTGCCTGGAGATATTAATTTAACATTGGACTATGCTAATTTGGGTGTCGATTGTTCAGATTGGATGGTTGAGAATTACGCGTTGTCGATTAACATGAATCGTACGCCAATTAAAGAGTTGGGTACTAAATTTAATGTAGCCAATCCTCTTCAAGTTCCGTTGAACGCTACGTTGACAATTAATGCTCGTGTTGGCGATGCGGTAACTGGAAATTTGGCTGATGTGATTAAATGCGCTGCGAACGGCTACACCGCTCGAATTTCCATTAATAAGCCCGCGTGTGACCAAGGCGTTCTTACTACTGATACCGGAATCGCAATCCAATACGAAATGAGGAATTGTTCACTTGATTCTCAAAGCTGGAATATCAGTGTCGGTGGAGATAAGACTGTTGCGCTCGCGTTCACTGTTCCCATCACAGGTCCAGAGTCGCAAAGCGATGGACTGTACATGTCGGGTATTAACTAAGTAAAAATCGTCCTATTGTCACCCGCGGAAATTTCCCGCGGGTTTTTTGTGTAAACACATACAAGGATAAAGGCATTTCAAAGGGTAATTATGGATACAAATCAAGCAATTCGTGAATACTTAGAGTTTCAAATTAAGAGAGAGGTAACGACACTCTACAAAAATTTTCTACAAATAGTAGAAAATATCCGTGACGAAAGGTATACTATTAGCAATTCGACGTTCGATTTTATTCGGAAGCGGGTTCTTGATGACGGGAACTCTGCTTCAAGAAATTTAATTGGACACTTGGATAAAGTAGATGTAAAATTAAAGTTATGAGAGATATTACGGGAGAAAAATTTGGAAGATTAACGGTTTTGGAATATACAAATAAACACGGAAAACCGTTGTGTATTTGTGAGTGCGAATGTATTAATCGCACAAAGAAAACAATTAATGCGTATAGCCTTATATTAGGAAAGACTAAATCTTGCGGATGTTATTCTAGAGAAATAAATACGACACACGGTTTAACTAAACATTATTTATATAGTACATGGACAAGTATGTTGGATAGATGTCGTAATCCAGAAAGTAAACATTATAAAGATTATGGAGGAAGAGGAATTTTAGTTTGTAAAAAATGGGAAGACGTTAGAGAATTTGTTAAAGACGTAGAGCCTTTATATATAAAAGGATTAACTTTAGACAGAATAAATAATAATGGTGATTATGAGCCAGGGAATGTAAGGTATATAACGAAAAAAGAGCAAAATAATAATAAAAGAAATAATGTTTTAGTCGAATATAAAGGTAAAACACAAACCCTCGCTCAATGGTGCGATGAATTAAAAATGCACCGTATGACTTTTTGGAATAGATTATTCAGAGATAAATGGAGTGTCGGAGAAGCAATTGAAACTCTCACGCATACATTAATAGAATTTAATGGTAAATCTCAAACCGCAAAACAATGGTCAAAAGAAACCAATATAAGCCATAAAACTATTTACGAAAGATTGCATTTGCGTAAATGGACAATAGAAAAGACTTTGACTACGCCTACAGAAGATCAATTAATAGAATACAACGGGAAGAGTCAAACAATAAGACAATGGTCAAACGAATTAGGAATAAAATATGCCACCATTTGGACTAGGTTATTTGCTTACAAATGGCCCGTAGAAAAAACATTATCCACGCCCTTAAGAAAATCATTAACCCTAATTACATCATGAGTCATATTGAAAATGTTATAGAAAGTCGTTTAAAATTGCAGAGTACACAAAAAGAATTACGCACTAATTTCGGCGCGGATATAGGAACCATTGGCCAACTAAAACATTCTAAAATTTTAGATGAATATAATATTTTCGACGTTACAAAACAACGAAAACTAATTAATATTTTAGGTGGTAAAGCTAATTTTCCTGTCACGAAAAGATATCTTGAAGAAATAATTTAAAAATGAAAAATAGAACACGCTTCTCTGAAAGAATTGGGCAAAAATTCAATCAATTAACAATATTAAGAATAAACCCAGACCATAAATATCATTTTATATGTTTATGCGATTGTGGTAAAGAAAAATCTATTCGATGCACCTCTGTTATAAACGAGCATACAAAATCTTGTGGATGTTGGCATAAAAAAATTATAACCTCTCATGGTTTATATAAACACCCACTGTATAAAATTCATCTTAATATGATGGATAGATGTTATAATCCTAAATGTAAAGCTTATAAAAATTATGGCGGCCGTCTAATACCGATAACGGTTTACAAAGAATGGCATAATGTCGTTAATTTTGTTAGAGATGTTGAGCCTCTTCGAATCCCAGGATTAACGATGGATCGAAGAGAAAATAACGGGAATTACGAGCCGGGGAATATAGAATTTACCACGCCTAAAGTACAAAGTAATAACAAAAGAAATAATGTATTAAGAGAGTATAATGGTAGAACTCAAACGCTTGCTCAATGGGCAGACGAATACGACATAAAAAGAAACACCTTTTGGGCACGTTTATACAAACATAATTGGGATATGGAAAAAGCTCTTCATAAAAATGAACGTATACTTATAGAATATAAAGGCGAAATAAAATCAATTACAGAATTTTCCAAAGAATTTAATATTAACAATACAACGCTTTATACTAGAATATTTGAAAATAAGTGGCCCGTTGAAAAAGCTCTTATAACACCAATTAGATATAATAAAAAACAACATGAAAATTATCACAATTAAATTCGTCAAACACATGGAAATATTTTTAGGTAAATTACAATACTGATATAAAACAACACACCTTAAAGAGATATTGATGAATTTTCGAAAATAAGATAAAATTAGGTAATTTTAATTTAATATGAAGTTTTTGTACGAATTTGAGTTGGTGGAAAAAATAACGGTAAAAGAGCCCGAATTGCAAAAAATAGATGGCAAAGATGTGGAGGTGTTGGTAGCAAAAATCAACAATGAGGTACGGAGGTTCGCTATCAAAAAACCGTCACGCTCTCTTCGTGATGAAAGTGAATTGTTTTTTAGTGTTACCAGGGCTGGATACATAAGGGCAGGAATGCTTACGATAACCGAAACACGCAAACGCCTACTTAACGACGGCGGGGCACTCTCAGAAAGTGAAAAAGACAGATTAAAAAAAGCTTGGGAAAATTATCTTAAAGATCTTAAAGAGTATCGCGAAATTACATTGATTGACGCCGATAAACGTACCGAGCAAAATAAAACTAGACTTTTCGAACTGGAAAAATCATCCAAAGCTAACGAAGAAACTATTAAAGAATTTGAAATGGCTGAGTTCGTTCTGTTCGAAGATACCGCGGACGCCCGCGCTAGAAATAAAGCGATTTTTTGGTGGGTCCTAAATTTAGCACACGAAATTAAAGACGGCAAGCCGGTGCCGGTATTTGGCGAAGGGACTTACGAAGAAAAAATGAAGGTATACGAGACTCAAGAAGAAGACGAAAACAAATTCGCGCTTGAAGTTGTAACGAAATTTAATCAATTACTTAGTATGTGGTACGCGGGCAAGGCGTCTACTAAAGAAGATTTTGATGGGGTTTTAGAGTTTTACCGAAATGCAGGAACAGTCTAAATCTAAAATTCTTTTTGCTGAAATACTCAATGGATATTCTAAAGTAGATTATAAAGATAATTCTTTATTTATAAAACATTTTGATAATTTCGTTGTTGCAGCCGCTTCAATTGAGTATCAAAAAGCAGTTGAATATGCAAAATCCCGCGGCGTATTGACTCAAGCAGAAAGATTACAAGAATTAATATCTCAAAAACTCTGGTCTCCAGATAGAGAAAAAGAAATAGATAAATTTAATTTTTTAATTAACTCTTTAAAGAAGACTAAAAGTAAGGAGGTTCTACCTTCTAGAAAAGATATTATCCAAAAAGAGATAGCGAAAAATACTTTATCATTAAACACAATTCTTGAAGAAAAAGCTAAACTAATAGACTGTACAGTAGAAAATTTCGCTAATAGAAAATTTAATGAATTTTGTGTTTTTTATACCATTTTTAAAGATAAAGAATTTAAAAATCCATTCTTTAAGGAAGACGAATTAGATGATGTCGAAGAACAACAACTTGAAGAACTAATAACAATATATAGAAATAATCAAGATAAGTTAATTGGAACTAATATTAAACTAATAGCTTGCTCTACTTTCTTTCTAAATACATTTATATTATCTAAAGATTCTGTATATGAATTTTATGGTAAATTCGTTAAAGATTTAACTTATTATCAGATTGAGTTATATCATCATGGATCATATTTCAAAAATGTTTTGACGGATTCTTCAGCGGTCAATATACCAGATAATGTTAAAGAAGATCCTGATTTATTGGTTGAATGGTTTGAAAATAGAGAGGCGGGGAAAAAGATTAGCCAAAACAGTCAAGATGCTGACGCGGTTTCTTACGTAGGAGCAACAAAAGAAGACCTAAAGAAATTGGGTATAGATAATAAAAATAATATAAATATATCTAAAGAATTAGAGAAAAAGGGCGGTAATTTGAGTATGGCTGATATTATTAAGCTCCATAATGGTTGATTTCTTTAATCTGTGTAATTAATTACAGGATTAAGGTAAAAAAATGCCAAATACAGCGGTCACACTTTCGGTAGGCGGAGATTTAGCTCCATTAGAGCGGCAAATCGCCAATACCGTTCGTCAACAACGAAATCTTAATATAGGCGGTAATGCCAATGCTTCATTAACTGGTTTAAGTAAATCCGCCAAAGATTTCGATTCCGCAATGGAACAGGCTCAACGAAGGGTTCTTAGCTTTGGTACAGTTGCAGCGGCGTTATATGGAGTTAAAACAGCTTTTGAGGGAATAATCTCCACCACGGTAAAAGTAGAGCAGTCTATAGCTGATATTAATGTAATTCTTAACGCCTCTGGAGAAAGTCTTAATCGGTTTAAATCTAGTTTGTTTAATATAGGTTCGGAAACAGGAAATTCATTTTTCTCAGCGGCCGAGGCGGCAAAAGAGTTCTCACGTCAGGGTTTAGGGCTAGAGCAAACGTTAGGAAGGACTAAAGATGCCCTTATACTAAGTCGAATCTCCGGATTAGAGGTTAAAGACTCTATTGAAGCTATAACCGCTTCTGTTAACTCTTTTCAGAAAGCAATGTTAACGTCAAACATTGTCGTGAATAAGTTCGCGGCGGTCGATGCTAATTTCGCTGTAAGTTCCGCTGACTTAGCTGAAGCTGTAAAACGTTCAGCAGCAGCCGCGGATGACGCTGGAGTGAGCTTTGATGACTTCTTGGGTCTAGTTACCGCCGTTCAGCAACAAACTGCACGAGGTGGCGCTGTTATTGGTAACGCCTTAAAATCCATCTTTACAAGAATTGCGGATACTGGGTCTATAGAACAACTCAAGGAAATGGGTGTCAATGTAGACAAGAGCATGACGGGTCTTGAAAAACTGAAGGCTATTGCGGAAGCTGTTAAACTTAACCCCGAATTTGCCGCAGAAATTCGTAAAATTCCTGGTGGTGTATTCCAAATTAACGTCTTGTCCGCCGCTTTAAGGGATTTAAATAGTCAAAATAGCGTTACAGCAAAGGCTTCGCGGGATTCCGCTAACGCCTTTGATGAAGCAAACACAAGAAGCAGAGCTTTAAATGAGACGCTTAAATCCGAATTAACTAAAACATTAAACGGTTTAATACAAGCCTCCGCCAAAGTAGGAGATATCGCTTTTAAACCCACAATTACTAAAATACTTGGACAAACTAATTCTGTTTTAGAGTTATTTAATAAAGACAAGGCGGAAAGAGATGGATATGCAGTTGGAGATTTTTTCGCCTCTGGTTTTGAAAAAGCTTTAAAAGGTATCGGTAATTATTTAAGCGGTCCAGGATTGGTAACGTTCTTAGTCATTGCTGCAAAAATATTGGGCGGGTTTGTTATTTATACAGAAAGAAGTTTGTTTTCTTTGTTGTCTATAAATAAAGGTTTGGCGGGCCAAGAAAAAGCGCAAGGTCAAATAGATTTTCTATTAAGATCTCAAGGTAAAAATTATACAAACAATAATTCTTTAGCGGAAAGAGCTTTACTTACAGAAAAAGAAAGATTAAGAGTTTTACAACTCCAAACTGCGACTTTAACGAAAAATCAAGGTTTGTTTTCTATCGCTACAACTCAAGTAGGATCAAATATAGCGGGAAATACCATAGGAGGAATTGGTGGGTTAGGATTAAAAACTGGTATTTTTGGAGCTAATTCATACTCTCAAGAAGGGGCACCTGGATACGCCTCAAATTTAGCATTTAAATCTCAAGCCTCTTTAATCAATAAATCCCAGTTGGAGTTACAAAATCCATTTAGACTTACGTCGCAAACAAAAGGCTCATTAAAAATATTTCAAGATGATGTAAATCATTATCTTGATAAAATAGTTGGTGCGTCAGCCACTGGGGCAAGTAGTCAAGTAGCGTTTTACTCTCAAACCATTTCTGACCAAGCCGCCAAAGCGTCAGCCGGTCCAAGAACGATAGCTTTAGTCAATAAAGCAATACGTTCTGCAATATCTCAGGGAGAATCTATTCGTCAAATGGTTGGCGTTTCAGCAATAAGTTCATTAAATGCTGGAGTCGCTAACCTTTCTTCTGTTCCTACTGGATTTTCTGCTAATGGATCTAATTTCGCAACCCCATCTTTAGTGAATTTTGGAACGGGTTTTGGGTCTCAAGCTTCTAGTATACAACAAGCGAATAGAGGGATAGTGTTAGCGGGTGGACAAACTTCTTTCGCCAGCCAGCCAGCTAGAAGAGACGAATTTGGAAGATTTATTCGGCCACAAACCCCTATTATTTCGGGAGGTGGAAGTTCTTTTGGACAGGTTTCTGGATCATATCAGCCTACTTGGAGTGGCGTTCAACAAACACTTCGAACTTATCCTACTGGTGGGATGGGGCCATCTTTTTATGAAGCCAATAACGGACAATTAGTAAGCGGCACTCAGGGAAGTAGTTATGGTGCAATGGGTGGCTACTATCCCCCAGGTTTTGGCGCTTCAAACGCAAGACAACCTCGTAATTTTGGTAGATATGCTCTCGCAAGCAGCTTTCTTGCTCCTGTAGTAGGCGGGGCGGTTCAAGACATGATAGGCTATTCAACCCCATTTCAGCGGGGTATGGGTGCTATATCAGCCGGATTAGGTAGATCTGCTGGTTATGCTGGTTTAGGGTTTGCTATGACTGGCACGCCTCAAGGCGCAGGTTTGGGTGCCGTGGCGGGGGTAATTAGTAATATTGGTCCAATAGCTAAAGCTTTTACTGATATCGCGCCAGATCTAAAGAGAAAACTCGAAGAGTCTACCAGCGTCGCAGCAAGATTCAAAGATAGCGTAGATCAATACTTAAAACTTTCTAACGATTTGGCGGAGCTTTATGCTAATAATTTAACTCCTCCTTTAGAAACTGTAGTTAGATTAGAAAGAGAACGCGCCTTATTATTGGCGGGTAGTTTAACAGATGAACAGAGGAATAAACTTAAAGCCGCCACTAGCGACAAAGATAGAGAAAAAGTCCTTACCGACGCTTACAATCTTAAAGCGAAAGAAAAACAAATAGATACTTTAAATCAAAGTATAAATGAAATATCTCCAAAAGGTATAACAGATAGAATTCCCGGATTAAATTCTCTTATAAAAGCGAATCCATTTTCTTTAATTTCTGACGTTTTCTTTGCCGAAAATCCAGAAAAGAGAAAAAAATCTTTTGTTGATAGAGCCTCTCCAACGGTTGATTCAATTTTAAGGGATACCAACGACAAAAACCAAGAATTTTCTTCATTATTTTCTGACAAAGAAGCGTTTAATTTTCTTCAAAGCGAAAAAGATTCTGCAAAATATCTTTCATTATTGCGGGTTTTGGCTGAAAAAGGTGGATTTGATGTTGCGAATTCTGGATTAGCAAATATTGCTGGATCAAAAGATGCCAAAGGTTTTTCAGACCTTTTTCGTAAATTTATAGAAAACACAAACGTTTTAATGGAGGGCGGCGCAAGCGGGGTAAAAATTAAAAAAGAACCTTTTGTTAATGATTTAGAAAAGGGTATTCCCGAAATGCAGCTTAATCAGTTAATGATGAAAGCTGACCGAGCTTTTCAATTGCAAGGATTTTCATTAAGAAACCAATCAAGACAAGAAATCGCAGAAGATGCTTTAACCGAAGACTCAGCTTTTTTTACTGAATTTCAGATTGCACAGGGTAAATTTGATATATCGGTTAATAAATTCGCAGACTCTATTAAAGAGGCTAAAATGGCCGCGGGAACCGCTTTCTTTGATTCAATAGGAGGTTTAAACGACAACATCAAAGATTTCAGACAGAAAATCTCCAAACAATTAGATGAATCAGATAAATCGAAAATAGGAGTGGAAGGATTAAATAAAATAAAAAATGCGGCGGAAACGGTTGCAACTAGAGCTTTATCAGATATTAATGACATCACTACCCCAAAAGAAGCTAGAGCTTTAGTCGAAAGTCTTGAAGCAGAGAAAGCTAGAAATGAAAGTCGTATTTCAAAATTAAGTGGCGAAGAAAGAGATTCGGCAATAACTACAGATGATCTTTATGCTACATTAATAAAAGGAATAAATGAATCGATAATTAATCGTGCGTCTACAATAATGCTTGAAAATCAAAAAGGCGATGTGGGAATGTCCGCAATGACAGCGACATTCGAAGCAATGAAGAAAAACAGTGAAAATGAATTAAACATTCGTCAATTAGGTAGAAGCAATGAAATCGGCAGCCAAATTTATCAAGCAAGATCAGACATTAAAGCGGGTCGTCCAGAAGGGGTTGCTGCATTGTCCCAAATTTATAGAGACAATGGTATAGACATATCTAAAGAAGAACGAGCTTTAATAGATAAAAAAATAGAGGAAAACAAACAAAAATTACTTGATATTTCTGACGAGGGTATTTCAACTATATTGCCTGACATATCAAGGCAGTTAGAAAACGAATTCAATCTTTTTAATAGCCTTGCGGAAAAACAAAATTTTATCAATGATTTAAAAATAAAACAAAAAGAAATCCAAGATAAAATTAACGAAAATTTGGGTGATGCGGTAGAGCTTGAAAAAGAATTCGCTCTTGTTGCGGAAGAGCGCATCATGGCACAAAATAAAACCGCTTTTGACCAGGGTAGAATAACAGGCGACCAATATAGACAGCAGGGTTTTCTAACTAGAGAAAAAGAACAAGATATAAATGGCGGAAGATTATCAAATAAATCTCTAGGTGACACCTTCACACAAGGGTTTTCTTACAATACTCGTGATTTTTACGATGAAATGGAAAGAAACGCCGCGGGCGCTGCCGCGGGAATTAAATCATCTTTTAAAGACGCTTTTCAGTCATTTGCGGACGGAACATTATCTGCTGGGAACGCATTTAATGCTTTCTTGTCTAGTATCGCTAATAAGTTAACAATGACTGCTTTAGATCAAGGTTTAAATTCTATCCTTGGACTTGTAGGGTCAGGAGCACAAAACTTGACTTCTGGTTGGTTTTCTGGCAGAAGCGGAGGGGGGAGAGTCGGTTATTCTACGGGAGGCGTTGTACAAGGGGGTTCTGGAGTGCGAGATGACGTTCCCGCCATGCTTACTAATGGTGAATTTGTAATTAAAAAGAATGCCGCGGTTAAATATGGACCTAGCGTTCTTAAATCAATAAATGATGGTACAGCATTTTTTGACGGTCATAATTCAATAATAAAGTCTAGCGGCAATAGTGCAATTGATGCTACTTTTGCCAATACGTACTTAATGGATGATTTAAAGCAGCCTAAAGAAGGGGCCTTCCTATTGGACCCTCGTTTAAGCTCTTTTGCACTAGATGATCCCAACAATCCGCAAAACGCCAATCGAGCTAATAGGGAACAGGCTCTAGGATCGCGACTAAGGGCCATAGCAGAGGCACAGAAGGCTTTTGACAAGCAGCAGAGGCAAAGACAGCAGGCGGCGCTAATAGCGGCTGGAATCGGCTTATTGGGCGTTGGTATTCAGGGTGCCGGACAAAGCGGGCTATTTTCTTCCGCGCCCGCTAGTGGAGGCGGTGTCCAACCGGGTTGGGGAAGTCCTACCGGTGGAAATTATTTTGGGTCTTCTGGTAGTGGCGGATACAACGCGGCTTTATATGTTCCACATGCACAAGGCGGTCCTATTTTTGGTGGAACATCCCCGACAGATAATGTTCCAGCAATGTTAACTGGCGGAGAATTTGTCCTTACAAGAAAAGCGGTAGATAAGTATGGTACAGATTTCGCTAATAAATTAAACCGCGGAGAAATTAAAGCTTTTGCTGATGGCGGTATAGTCGGTCCAGATTCATCTGGTCAAACTTTAGCTGGAAATAGTATAAATTTTGACCGTGTTCTCTCCAAGTTTTCTGAATCGGTTGACTCGCTCAGAAAATCAGTCGAAACATCTTCGGGAAGATCTTCGGTTTCTAGTGGGATTGTAGTTAATAATAGTACAATAATCAATATAGATAAAGCTGGAAACGTTACTTCTTCTCAGTCTTCAAATACAAATGGATCAAGAAATGGAAATAGCCAAGATGATAACAATCAAGATATGATGAAGAGTCGTAAATTCGCTGATTCGCTTCAGGCCGCGGTTTATAAAATAATTGTAGAAGAGAAACGCCCGCAGGGATTGTTAGACTTTCGGCGATAATTGATTAAGTCTATCTTCCAATTCCGCTATCTTGTTTTCCAACATTACTATAGCATGATTATGTGTCAATTCATGACTAAAACTATTTTCCGCTAACAATGGTAATCGAAATATAGGCGTAAAATCTTTAATTATCTCAAATTCCGCATTAACTTTTGATTCTCCAAGATAATTTGAGGTTATATAAACCTCCCATTTTTCTACTGATAATTTTCCTTGCGTAATTCCCCGCGGCAAAGAATAGTTTAGAACTAAGTGGGCAACATCAGTCTGAATATCTATAAAATCTATAACTCTTTCTATAGTTTTTCTGTTATCTATAATCTTATATGTGACTTCAAATTTTGCGTCCGACCCAAAACCAGAAACGTCCGATTCTTTCGGCGGGGTTTCTAAGTACTCTCCTTTTGAAACTAGGCTTATTTCTTTGATTTCTCCTATAGGCCCCACGGATTTTACTTTAAATGTGGCGTCTTTATTTATTCCTGTAGTTGAATCTAAAGATGGTTTTCCACCAGTAAGGTGAATTATTTCATCTTTTTTATAACCTCTTCCTTCACTTAAAATTGACCAAATTGTGTCAACTTCATACTCTTTGTATGACAAAGTTAAAATATCTCCGATAGACAAATTATTTCCTATACTAGAATTAATATCAAAACTAGTAGGCCCAGTACAAATAAAATCTTTAATTAAATAGATTTTATCTATTTTTCCTATTGTATAAAAAACTTTATCACCTTTTATTCTTATGAAGGAACCCTCTCTAAGGCCAGACCAATCTACTTCGGAAGAAGCGATAATTCTATTAGAATTTTTAGAGACTGAAATTGAAAAAGGATTGTTATTCATTTTTTACCAATTCATATCAAGCAAAACTCTGTACCACGTATTTGTACTAACACAAACATAAAGAAAAAAGTTTGTGTCGTCAGTTGTTCCATATTTTACTTGTCCAGCAGTTCCCACTGGACCCATTGCATGCGTTGGAAGATCATTATTATTTATAATTAATTCATTCACAACCCCAGTCGCCGTCACCTCTTGATTGTTTATAAAAACCCCACCAGCAAAATAAAGAGCTAAACTATCTACACCTTTACTTAGTTTTGCTGCGCTTGTTGTGGAATCTGATATAACGGCAGATCCAAGATCTGAGGCGTTAGAGTCTGTTCCCATAGTGAGGCAGTTATTTGCGGAAATTATGTTTCTGACGCCATTTAATGAAGCCGAATAAGTTCCTGCAACTAGATTATCTTCCCCGCCCAAAATTACGCTGTGCGTTAGCTGGCTTTCATTATTATCTCCAAAGACGAACGAGTAACTTCCGGCGACTGTATTATTTGCGCCGCCACAAATGGATGAATATGAAGAGTTTATGTTGATGACGTTACTCTCCCCGCCAGCGAGGAACGAATAGGAGCTAAATGAGGAGTTGCCTCCACCGCCCACGATACTTGCGGCGTTAGCGTTATTAGCGGAACTGCCGAGAATATTTCCGCTACCACAAACTAGGGCGCTGTACGCTCCGACAACAGAATTTTTTCCGCCTCCAACTAGTACGGCATCAGTAGAAACGGTATTGATTGAGTTTCCACTTCCGGCACCGAGAAATGACGAATTTCCGGATGTGTGATTAAGAGCGCCCCCTACAACAACTGCAAAATCACCTTGGTTTAGGTTTCCAGAACCACCGCCGACGAAATCACATTGATTATATGCAAAATTTTCAACCCCGCCAACTACGGCGCTGCTGGAGTTTTTGGTTTGGTTGCTCCGGCCTGCACCGATAAAATCGTACTCACCCGAGGCGATATTGTTTGACCCGCCCACAATCGATGAAGCAAATTTGTATGTTCTATTGCTTGCGCCCGCTGTAATCGACGTGTACGAATCTGATATTCCTGTTCCGGCTTTGTTGTCTACCCCGCCACCACAAAATGAAGCAAAACCTCTTACTAGATTGCCAGACCCGCCAACGAGGGTCGATATATCTGCTAGTCCTGTGTTGTTGATTCCTGCACCCAGGAATGAAAATTTTCCAGTTGTGGTATTGGTGTTCCCAGCAACCACACAAGCGTAGTCATTTAATGCAGATCCACCAATTCCACCCAATATTGAACTTCCTACGCCGCTCGTTGTGTTATTTTGACCAGCGCCGATAAAATTATTTTCGCCCCAAATAATGTTATGATCCCCGGCAACGATGGCGGATTTATCGGCAGAATCTCTAATGGTATTAAAAAGTCCGCCGCCGCAAAAACTGTTTAATCCAGAAATAGAATTATTAGAACCGGCGCAAATCGCATTATTTATTGAATCTTCTGAAATTGTATTTCCGACGCCTGCACAAATCACAGAATCTGTGGCACTGATTTTGTTAGATTGACCACCCACAATTACGCTTCGGTCTCCCAAAATATAACCGTCTGTTCCGCCACATATTGTAACGCTTTCTCCAATTCCTGAGTTGTGTAGACCTGCGCCAATATAGCCGTCAATTCCTTTGATATAATTTTCGAAACCGCCCGCAATTACAGAATACGCGCCCAAGCTTTGATTACCTTTCCCGCCAACGCAAACACTCTCAACACCAGAGGCTATATTTTGATTTCCACCCACCACAACACTAAAATCCCCATAGGTTAGGTTGTCAGCCCCGCCACCCAAAAAGCTCCCCTCACCAGTCGCGAAATTTCTTTCCCCGCCAACAATCACGGAAAAATTGCTAAATCCCGTATTCTGTTGACCACATAAAACAATTGAACTCGCCCCGGTGCAATAATTAGTTTCGTAGCTGCCAGCCGCCAAATGCCTGAACAAACCGGTTCCATCTGAAACCCTAAAAATTGAAGAATTTCCGGTAACTAAAACATTACCATCAAACACACGCAGCGTGCCATAATTTTCGCCATAACTTCCAACTGTGACATTCGCAGGATCAAAACCTATAAAATAGCCCGTTTCGAACAAATGCGCCAAATCAGTAAACGCGACCCGTTTGGTTGGCGAAGAGCCCTCAGAGTTAGCGGGGAATTGGTCGGTTTTATTAACCGTAACCGGGGCTGATAATTCAGATATTTTTAAATTCGCCATGTTTTGACCTTGTTCCTAACAAGTATTTACACTATTTGTTTTATTTCTTGACTTTTAGTCGAAAATGATTATCATATAAAGATATGATTAAAGATATAAAAGATAAAAAATTTGGGAGGTGGACTGTTTTAAAATTTATTGGGATGGGCAAACATCGTAATTCTTTATGGCTTTGTAAATGTGATTGCGACGGAAAAGAAAAAATTGTTCCCAAAAGAAATCTAAATGATGGGAGCTCAAAATCTTGTGGGTGTTTAACTAAAGAAAGACTGACAACTCACAAATTATCGAAACATTATCTTTATAATACTTGGCATGATATGATGAAAAGATGTTATAATCCCCGATGCAAAGATTACGAAAATTACCATTCAAGGAAAATTTTTGTCTGCCCAGAATGGCACGATATTAGAAATTTTGTAAAATATGTCGAGCCAATTTATGTTAAAGGTTTAACCTTCCACAGAATCGATAATGACAAAGGATATGAGCCAGGAAACGTTACTTATGCCACAGCCAAAACCCAAGGAAGTCATAAAAGCACCAATCATTTAATTACTTTTAATGGAAAAACACAAATATTATCCCAATGGGCTGAAGAAATAAAAATAAGCAGCAACCTTCTTAGTGCAAGACTCAACAGATTAAAGTGGTCCACCGAAAAAGCATTAACAACCCCTTGCAGACATTTTTCCTCAACTAGAGCCAATCTGAAAAAGACTAAATTGATCAGAAACTATAACGAATTCGCCTTCCTCGGTAGTTATGAAATCCCCCTCTTCCGCCAGAAGCAAGGACTCTGTTATGGTGGTATCAATATTTAGTAACCCGCTGATCATCAGCCCCTTAGATAAATCATTGGGGTCCAATTCCGCAACAAAAGACAAATTCGCCCGCGAAAATGCTCCTACGTTTTCCTGATGAGATACACCTGCAAATTTCGCCCGCTTAAAATTATACTGCACACCTACTCCTTGAGGAATCGCAGGGCACGTGGGATTATTTAATTTAATACTAATATAATATTCTTCATCCCTATTTACTAAGCTTTGTAGGCTCCCCGATAAGTATTTATTCTCCGTAATATCAAAGGCTAAACTAGCATAAGCAGGCCACGAAATTTTGCGGTCCAAAGGTAATCTATGAGTCAAACTCTTTAGCGGAGTTCTTGTAAAGTTAATCCCGATATCGTATCCCTCAATTGATATATTACTAAAATCTATTCCTAAATTATCAACTTGACTATTCTCTACTGTCGCATTATATCCCGTTCCATAAAACGCATGTATTCCCGTTGCTTTATTCCAAGATTTGATATCTAATTGAATATCTCCAGGCAGTAAAACAGAAACAGTTTCCGCGGGCATATTGTTGGAAATACTACAATAAGTTCCAGAATACTGTTCATAAGTTTTCGTATTTATAGCAGGAATTGATATTCCGCTGCCAGAAGCGTAGTAACCTATATTATCGCAAACATAACTCACCGAGTTCAGCGGAAAATCACCAACGGCCGCCCGCGCCTTAAATGATTCAATATAACAATTTCCAAACGCGACTACATTCATCTCATCATAAGGAACAAATCCCGTTTTATTAAAATCGTGACCCTCATTAGTAGAAATCGCTAAAAATATATTCCTACAATCGCGGTATGCGAAAGGATATCCGATTGCGACGTTTTCTCTAGTTAGTTCTCTAGTATTAAACCCTTCAAACAAAAACACCGCGTCATTATCAGGAAAAATAGATTCGGGATTTGATTGAATTTTTGGATAATTAACATAAAAACCCATTTTCGCTTCATTAATCACGCCCATCGGGACATAATCAAAATTAAGATTAACAGTAGGTTTATCCTGAAACTCCCGAGATAAATTTCCTAATCTTCCTAACGCTTTTAAATCAGTTCGCGGCGCGCTAATATCATACGAAATATTCTGAATTCTATTCAGCGGGGAAACTAAATTTATATTATGTGCCGCGCCAGGATTGTTGTTAAAAACGCCTTGATCAGTAACAAAATGATAACCACTCGCGGGCGCGGGACCCACAAAAAGTCCTAGCGCGTCGTGACCTATTTTGTAACGCTGCATTACTTCTTACAATGGAAGAGAAGAGACGCCGAAAATTCGTCTAATCCATGTTCTGCGGCAATAGATAAGATTTCGTCTACTTTTTCGCTGTTTTTATCGACAGGATTCTTAATATACCCTTCCACAGCCATTTCCCAGTTCTCCATATTCTCATTGGCAATAATTATTTCTGTGACCTCTTCGGCCAGTTCTGTTTGTTTCGGAGAAAGTTTTTTAATCTTATAAGTGGATAAAAGTTTAGATTTAACCTTATCCGTTAGACTTGAAACATTGGCAACCACCTCTTTCATTGCTTTGACGCTATAAGACGCGCCAATAGGAGCCACTTTCTTGGTGCTCTGTGGTGCCTTTGAGCCACCTGGGCGACCATTAGGTGCGTCAGCGGCACCCTGCCCTCCAAACGTCGCTAATGGCATGTACAGCTCATCCTTGTGGTACTGCTTGAGCTTAGTCTGGGCCGCTACAGAGTCTTCTGCGTTTGGCAGTACGCTGGTTTCGATGGCGTTAACGGTTTCTTCTGGCGTTAAAATACCCAATTCCGCCAGCCTTGTATAAATTTTCGCGTACTCTAGCTCATTTTTAAGATCAAACTCTTGATAATAAGGAGTAGGATAGTTTTTAAATCCTAATTCTTCTGAAATTCTTTTAATTTCAGGTAACAAGAAGTCATTAATGAAGGTTTGGCGCGCGTGTTTGAGACGCTCGACGAACATTTGAAGCTGAATTGACTGGTTAGCAAATTTTTCGTCACCGAGGAGGATGTTATGGAGACCTACACTAATATCTTTGTTTATCGTTTCATACTTACGAGGGTCTAAAAGATCTGAAATTTTCGGCAGAATGAACTCAGCACGGGTTGTATAGTCAGCCACAAGGACTTTACCGACTGATTCGCTAGAAAGTAATTCTTGAATTGCATTTAAAACCTTCTGGTTCACCCCTCCATTTTCTGGCGTTGCACCGGAGGTAACTAGCAAAAGAGATTGTTGTGTGACTCGGGCAATCGCCATATCACATTTCTTAAGTTCTTCTTTGAATTCTAGATCCGCTAATACACAATAAAAACTCGGTACCGCGAAGGCTTCGTAGGATTGCTTTTTGTAAAAAACAAAATAAACATTATCTAAGTTTAAAGGAATATAAATAGCGTTAGTCGAACTATTTTTAATCCTATCTTGTATATCCTTAGGGAAAGAATTAAGTAAATCCTTGTCTTCTTGTGTTTTCGGGCTTTTTAACGCCGCTAATTCAAAATTAGACAGCAATTTTTGATAAACTCCGTTAACAAATGACGCGCCCGAAACACAATGAATATCAGCGGGGTTTAATATAATATATTTAAGAGGTAAATTTACCGAAGCCTTTGCTTCTAGACCAAAAGTTTGAGTTATTTTAGATACATCCGAATCTTTTACTTTACCATCTTGTCTATACAAAAAAATATTTCCAGAGCGATAATTTTCGCGATAAAATTGATCTTGCAGCCCCCAAATTCCAATTTTGTTAAATAAAGCTTCGAAAAATGCTCTTGATTTTGAATTTCCACCCTTATAGTAAATTGGCGCGACGCTAAATTCTGTCATTAACTCAACTGTGTGTCTAAATATACTAAAATTGTAATGCGCTTTCTGACAAAGTTTAATCGCTTCTCTAACTGTTATTGTAGAAGACCCATAATCTCCCGAAATAAATGGACTAAGACCTTCTTGGATATTCTTATATTTATCGGTAGGTTGTATTGTGGTTGAGCGATTTCGTCTTGTGGTGGTGTTCGCTTTAGCGATTTTTTCTCCCGAAGCAAACGTGAGTAATGGCAAAACTGGCTCCGCCGCCGATGCCTGGGCTATTTTTATATCTTTTTTTGCCATATTCCTAGATTTATTTACACTATTCTAATTAAATATGTGTTATTGACTAGTTTTTGTTTGACTTTTAGGTAAATATGGGTAGAATTGGTTTATATGGATATCGCTGACGAATTTATTGGTAAAAAGTTTGGGAGATTAACTATTTTAGAATTTAAAGGGAAAGATAAATGGAATCATAAACATTATTCTTGTAAATGCGACTGTATATTGGGAACTGAAAAAATTATTTCAATATATTCTTTAAAATCTGGAGCGACAAAATCTTGTGGGTGTTTGCATCGCGAAATTGTAAAAGAAAAGCATTGGAAAACGCATGGATTATCTCGTCATCCGCTTTATAAAACATGGCAAAATATAATGGATAGATGTTACAAAAAAGAATGTAAAGGATACAAGCGATATGGCGGACGCGGAATTAGTGTTTGCGAACGGTGGCACGATGTTACCAACTTTGTTATAGATGTCGAGCCAATACGGATTCCAGGACGAACATTGCATCGTAAAGATAATAATGGTAACTACGAACTTAGTAATGTTACTTACGCTACAGCTAAAACTCAAGCTAGTGTTAGGAGAAGCAATCGTCTTGTGACTTTTAATGGGAAGACACAGATATTACAACAATGGGCAGACGAATTGGGAATAAATTGTCATCTTCTCTGGGCTAGATTGTTTAGATTAAAATGGCCGATTGAAAAAGCTTTTAACCCAACAGTTCGTACGGGTGAAATTACCTTTAACGGAAAAACTCAAAGACTAGATGCTTGGGCAAAAGAAACGGGAATTAGTAAGAAAACCATTAGATGCAGATTAAACTCGTACAAATGGAGTGTAGAAAAAACCCTTACAACGCCCGTTTCCGCGCCAATTACATTTAACAATAAAACTCAAACAGTAAAAGAATGGTCTAAAGAAATTGGCATTAGTGAAAAGACTCTTTTTAGGAGATTATCGTCACCCGGTTGGAATATAGAAAAAGCATTAACCGAACCAATAAGGGAAACTAAAGTTAGCGGACAAAAAACGGTATAAAAGTCGTATCTTCTCTTTTAGTCGCATTAATAATGTCGTAATAACATTTATTTAAATAATTTATTAATAATAAACACGTATAATTATCGCGTCTACAACGGTTGACCCCTCCGCGTCGCAGATGTAATGGTAACTCGAAAGTAAGATTTCCGCTGGGGGAGCTACGAACGTCAATTAAACACGTTTGCTTTTTGGTGTTATTTATTAAAATATCTTGCTCACTAATAAAATCTGCTATACCCTTTTCTTTAAAACCCGTATTTGTTATATCTAAAAATCCACTATCAGACAAACTAGTCACACAATTATAAACTTCATCATTGGGTGTTATCAAGCTACCGAATTTTATTCTGTGATAATCAATATTTCCTTTCAATGCCTCGTTAGATTTACGAATAAATTCCGAAGAGAAAAATTGTTTAAAACATATAACCTTATTTACTTTATTATATTTTAATCTTGCTTTTCGACACTCATCAATATATTCCTGCCCCTCTTTATTTGAATCGAACTCAAAAAAATCAAAAAATAATTTTTTCTCCTTAAATAAAGCCGATTCATTAGAAGAAGAAATAAACTCTCCTCCCGCATTATCAATAATAATACACTCTATATTAAAATTTTCCATTATATATAAAAAATATGCATGGTGTTTCTTTAATTCGCCTATGCCGGCATAATTATGAACTATTGTAATTGTCTTTGTTTCATCGTTTAATTTCGCTACGCACATCGCAAAAAAATCAGACGTTTTCGAATTAGATAAATTAGGATCAATAGAAAGTATATACTTATCTTTTTTATTTCCATAAATTTCTAAAGTGGGATTTTCTCCAACAGGAACGGTACACTCTTGCATTTTTTTTGCGCTATAGAAACCCGACGATCCGTCTGTAAAAAGGGCCATATATTCTCTTTGAAAAGACGGATCTTCTACACCGGAAGATTTAGCCTCATTTATGACATTTGAATCTAGAAACTCTTCTGGTAAACTTTCATAAGACATTTGAGCAACAAAATAAGTAGGTCTAATAATTTTATTAGCTACTCTCATTTCATTTCTCGTTTCTCTTAAATCGTCCAATTGCTCTTCCTCGGGCGACATATAAATCTTCTTAACCCAGTTACCATAAAGCTCATACAAATATTCAAAAGTAAAACTAGCAGAAGATAAACAAATCATTTGTGCGGTATTTTCAAAAACTTCTCTGTCTTGTTCTCGCATTTTACCTTGCTTAATCCACTCATTTTCCAACTCCCTAATTTTAATTCTTTCGCCAAGATTTTGAGGAGAAACCAAGAACGGCATCAAAACCCGTTCCACAATATCTTTACCAAAAAGTAAAAACTCATCTAATATCAAAACATTAGCGCGGAATCCTCTAATTTTGTCACCATTAAGAGGAATGGCCTTGACTGATCCTCCGTTTATATTCCATTCAAAAACGTCTGTTCTTTTGGACGCTTTTTCTGTAAAACATTGCAATAATAACTTGCCCGCTTTAGAAATAATTATCTTTTCCATTTCTGCAAAAAGATTTCTAGCGGTCCTAAAGGTGGGTCCAATAATTAGAATTTTAGTATTAGGCTCGAATATAGATTTGAGAACGCAATATAATGCAGCCAAAAACGTCTTAGAACCACCACGGCCTATAACATTCATGCAATAATTACGATTAAACCAAGCTTTAAGTATAATTTCTTGAAAGGGTGCTAAAGCAATTCCAGAAGTAAGTTCGGTAGTAAATCCTATATTCGCCCTTAAAAATTTCGCCAACGAAATCCGCGCCTCACTTTCCGAAAATTCGCCACCCATTGCAAGTAAAGACTTGTTTAGGTCTGAATAATCTTTCTGATACTTTTCTGGAAAATAAATCACAATATGTTGGAATCGTACGCTAACTGAAGATCAATAGTTTTATATTGATTATTACTTTTAAATATTCTTATCATCGTTCTTTCACATTCTTTACGTCCATTTACAAAAAGAAATTGAATATTTTTATATTTTTGCATTAAATCTCTTATTTGTCTGAATATAAATTCTGGAGTTATCTTAGTTTTCCCGTATACGTGAGAATCATTAAAAGATAAAGAATCTTTTAAACTTTTTTCAACAATAATAATTAAATAATCATTTTTTGCGCGTTCTATTTCTTTCGTAAATCTGTCTATGCCGCTGGAAAGGGTGCCAACCAAATCCGTTAAACTTTTTCTTTCAAAATAAACAGAATAATTATCATTAAAAATCTTATAATCACCAAAATCTAGTTTTTCTGATATAGAATCTTTAAATGTCAGCGGGTTTTGTTCTCTAGTATCTATTTGAATTTTGTAAGGTAAATCAATTTGATCTATATTATGTATTGTATGATGTTTATTTTGTAGCCCAATAGAATTACATAAATTATAGTATCCCTCTTTAAATAATTTGTCATATAAAGCTATTGACGGCATCATTACCGATTTTAGTTCTATTTGAGTGGGAGAATAGATTAAATTCTTTTTAACTTTACGCCTAATTAATAACTCAGACATATATGTCTGTGCTGTATCAAGTTTAACCGATTGAATCCACTTAATTAGATTAGATCTTGAAATAAAATCTTTGTTTAAATATTGTTCTCTATTTTTAAACTTAATAACCTCTCCAGAAAACAAATCTCTTTTATCATAATATTTATAATAATAATCTTCTATCTTGATTCCATGCGTTTTAAAATGCTTATGTAACAACTTAGCGTCAGCAAATTTTTCATTACAGATTTTGCAAGTATTATCCATTTGAAACTAAATTAAAATCTACACCTAATATTTTCACTTTTAAATCATCCATTTCGCTCAACTTATCATAGCCCTCTTTAAGAACATCTTTACGCTTTTCTGCAACTTTTATAATTCTTTCTCTCGTATCTTGGTGCCGCCAAAGTTCTACTAAATTAAGAATCGACGCGCCACCTTTTTCCATCTTTTCGATACGCTCCGACCGTTTCCCTTTAAGAGTATCAAGAAGTTTACCCTGTCTAATTATACTTGAATTATAGTTCGCCCGCAGGTCTTTTATGGCTTCGACCATAGACATACCAATTCTTTGATTCTCAATTTCGCCTGACATTAAATCGTCAGCGGTTTGGCCTAGTCTTCTAATCCTCTTATCTAAAACAGTAGAAATAATAACTTCTGAAGCATAAGTAATATACTGATCTACTTCCTCCTCAGTTAAATCAGACTTATCCCAAGTACAGCGGACGAACTCGCTCTCAAAAAACTCTCTTTCAGCAACAGTTTCATAAGAATTTATTTGATTTATAAACCTCAATGAATGTAAATAATTAGTTAAAGCCCCAATTTCTTTTTTTTGCCTAGAGGTTAAACTTTTTGCTTTTAAACCCTGCCTTATATACTTATTGACTATAGAAGTGGTTTTTTCTGGACTCATCGGCGGCCGATATGATTCGGTCGCTAGTCTTTCAGGATTTTCATAAAGATCCTCTCTATGCAGCGATTTTAAAAAACTAATAACAGCTACGGTTTCCCTGCTAGTCGGTCCAATGTTTTCTTTTTTAAACGCCGCTTTAGTTAATTCAACAGGTTTAAGCTCTTTGCAATTATTCTCAATAAACTCTTTTTGATCGTCTGTTAATTCTATTTTAAAAACACTTTTAGCTGGAAGCTGTTCGATTTCTACTACTTTTTCTTCTATTATATTCGCCAGACTTTCTACTTTTGAAGGTTTAGGTTTTTTTTCGCTAAGAAATATTTTAATAGCTATGTTTTCAGGAGAATAAGCAGAGGTTTTCTTGTTGAAAATCTTGAAAGCTATATCTCTAATAGGCGGCGGACCATGATTCCCGCCAGAATTCCACATTTCAAGAATTTGAGCTTTTTGCTCATCAGAAAGAATTATATCAGCAATAACCGGATTTAAAATTTCTTCAGGCATATCAATTGAAGTCTATTTCACCATCATATATAATCTTTTTCGCTTTGATTATAATGGCTTTTCTCAAATTTTGAATTTGTTTATACCCAGCGGCCCTACCTTTTTCTGTAGTTTTGAATCCCATCTTTTCTCCCGCCTGTACTTCATCTAAATTTTTAATAAATAACAAGTCAAATATCTTATACTCTACAGGTTTAAGAACTTCTTTTAGTTTAACGGCTAAACTCGCCAAAGATTTTTCTACATTTATTGTCTCGCAGGGTTGATCATATACTTCTTGTGAATGATTTTCTAATGGAAGGGGAAGGCGGGTATTATAAGCTGACTTTTTAGATTTTTCCCATTTTGCGTATAATGGGCACGAATTACATTGGGTAGTAAATATAGAACATAAATTTTCACCTTCTGCCGCGGCACAACCTAAACATGGTCTTGAAAAACTACTATATAAATTTCTAACAAGATTCTTTAATTGAGAACTTAAAACTGAATTAATCCAAGGCGGTAATGTTCCTTTATTTGGATCATATAGATGCCATTTTTTGGCAAGGTGTATTCTGAGTATTTGGGAAACATCGCTAAAATCCATCCATGCTATCGCGGACAATCTCCAACGCGAGCGTCTTTTGTTTATTTCTTGATCTATTAGTTCTATGTTTTCTTCGAATGAAGTCATTAAATGGTTTTGTTCGGTCTAACGGACGCTGACTCAGCGCGAAACTGATCTAAAACTTTTTTTCTACTCATGGGGCGACCCTTGACCTTTTCCCTTGTAAACGACTCGCCGCCAGATTTTCCTTGTGAAATTATGTTTTCAAGTGTTTCTGCGCGAGGAATGCTTGCGTCAATTTCAACGTCTAATTCGCTTATATTGGGTATTTCTACTGGGGAATTATCTATTTCGTCGTCATCGCCGTCTTCCGCTTCTGGTTCCGGTGCTCGATGAACTTTATGAGGAATTTTGGTTAATTTGCGGGTAAGCATCGGCGCTGATTTACGAATTTCCGCAGAGGCTTGCTGGACGGTCATAGGAACCAATACCGCGGCAGATTCATTAAAATTCGCGCCACAATGGCTGCAAAATTGAGGCTTTGCAGATTCATAACTCGTTGGTTCAGCACACTTAATACAGTATATTTTCATTGAGATAAAATTAATTTACACTATTTAATTATACATATAGACGGATAATATACTAATTTATTTAATGGTTGTCTGTAGGTTATTAACCCTATTCATAATAAATCTTAAAAATTTAGATCTTACTACATCTGACTCCTCTTTTAATTCAAAAGTAAAAACTCCATTATCTTTACTTTCTTGATCTGAAAAGCAATTAAAAAATCTTTTAAAACCAGATTTAACTGATTGATTTAATTGATGAGTAGCATCTCCAATAAAAAATATTTTAGTAAATTCTCCACAACGACTTACTGCAAGCATTAAATCTTCCCAAGATAAGGACGCGGCTTCATCAACAATAATAGCTTTACATGAAAAACTTCTACCTTGAAGAAAAGAAATAGGTATACATTCTAATTTTTCTTTACAAACTAATTCATTAATTTGACAACGCGGAAGAAATTCATTTACTTTATCAAAGAGGGGTTGATTATAAGGGCTCATCTTACTTTGAAGATCACCTTGAAGAAACCCAATTTTAGAATTAGAAGATGATTCTACCGGATTACGTATATATAGAATTTGATCTACTTTTTTACTGTTTAATAGCTTTAATGATGCTAAAACGGCAATATGCGTTTTCCCAGAACCCCAAAACCCGTCAATCATTAAGCATTTACAGTTTTTATCTAAAGCTGTTTCTAATATAATTTTTTGTTTATCAGTATAATCTGCTCGTTCTCTTATATTTAGATGTTCTTTAATCTTTTCTCCCTGATAAACTTTAAGCGAATGATCTTCTTTACGAGATTTATTCTTCATTAAATATATAATATAGAAACGACAAACAAACTCTAAATTATTTTGATTCAACGGTTTGTGGTTCTGCCACTTCCGACACAATTTGCTGCGGGATTTGTGGGTTTTTGTTGGCTTCCTCTACTTTTTCTCGTCTTACAAATAATTCTTTATTTTCCTTTTTTAATTTTTGCTTTAGAAGATTCATCCCCGCTTCATTTTTGTAAACCCAGTTTCTTTTGTACTGTAAAACCTTTCTTCTATTATTTTCCTGCCAAAATCTGACACCTTTAATTATTTTTTCTTTATTTTTGTAGTATCTTTCTTGCTCTATTTTAGAATCACAAATTTTACAGTATGGTTTAACCCCTAAGTGATAAGTCTTTGCAGCGCGAAATTCTTCTATTGATTTTTCTTCTTTGCAAATTCGACAAAGTTTTTTAACAATTTCTTGACTTAAATCGCTTTCCATGATAATATTTTACACGAACTTGAGAATTTTTGATTAAAATGAAAACCAAACAACCAATCTATGTTGTCTTGCGACTGGATGTTTTGGAAGTTATTCGTCACCAGTGGTTAATTAATGTTATTTCTACGAGGTGGGATTGGGGACGTGTGACTTCTCAGGAGGAATTAGTCGATGCAATAAACGCTCTTCCAAGGTATCCTGATGATACACTTAATATGAGTCGATTGGCTCAATGTATTGAATTGCTTAAAACCACTAAAATGATTGCTGGAGCTAATAAAATGCTCATTCGAATTTTGACTATTATCAAAACTAAACGAAAAATATATGAAACAGACCATACATAAGCAAAAACCAGCCTATTCCGACTCACTTCCCGCTGCCCATGAAGCCTCACTTCTCGAATTTCGAGCGGTTTGTGTTCATTTGGACAATAAAGGCAACCAATGCAAAAAACCCGCGGAAATTGATGTCGTCCAGCACGAACTAGGGAAAAATGAATGGCATATCGCTTATTTTTGCGAAAATCATGCAAAGCTGCGAGGATTCACATTAAAAGAAAACGAGAATTATAATTGAAAAAGAATTTCTCATTTGTGGTTTTTATGTTTAATTAAAGATAATTATGCCACAATTATATAATCAAACCGCGGTTCGGTCGGTCGCACAAACATTTTCTGGCTTGGTTGGAGACGGTCGCGCGAGTTGGGTGCGAGTTTATTCTCACGCTTCATACACAGCAGGGGTCGCAAATCCAAACACTGGAATTTTGTATGTCGGATTTTCTGCCACGAATTTGCCAATCGCAATTCCCACTGGGCTAGTTTCGGCCGCTTACGTCGATTTGTCCATCCCGCCGCCAACAAGATTGGATCTTACTAGTCTATATTTCCTGGGGCGTGAAACTAACGAAGGGGCAACGCTGGTTTATCTCCCATAAATTCATTTCTAAATAAATATTTCTCAAATTAGTCAACTTTGCTGTTGACTAATTTTTTGTTTTATTGATAATGTTTAAATGCAATTAAAAAATAAAATAAGCCTAGAACAAGAAAAACAAATTATAAAAAGCTATAGAGATGACGGTTTGAAATCTCCAGAAATAGAAAAAAGATTGAATATACCTAGAAATACTGTTTTAGATATTCTAAAAAGAAACAATATTAAAATAGATAGTGGTATTTTAAGTAATAAAAAACAATTAGAATTAATTGATAAATATAAAACAGATAGATTGAATACGAAAGAGTTAAGCGAAATTTATAATATTAGTTATAGGATTGTTTGTAGGGTTTTGAGAAATAACGGAGTAACATTAGTGAGACAAAGACAGAGAAAGTATACTCTAAACCAAAACTATTTTAGAAAAATAGACACCGAAAACAAAGCTTACTTTCTCGGTTTTCTTTTCGCTGATGGTTGTCATTCTGAAGAGGGTAGCACAATAGTTATTTCTTTGCAGATGAGAGATAAAAGTATTTTAGAAAAATTTGCCAAGGAATTAGAAACAGATAAACCAATAAGAATTAGAGCGCCAAGGAATTCTTCAGAACAGTGGGTAGCTATTTTTGATTTTCATAGTAAATTTATGGCGGACGATCTTTTAAAATTGGGATTAGTGCCGAGGAAAAGTTTAATAGTAAATTTTCCAAGCCTAGAACTATTACCAGAACATTTACAAAAACATTTTATTAGAGGATATTTTTGTGGTAACGGATGTATAGGGATTTATCAAACAAAAAATACCATACATAGAGCGATTACAATTTGTTCTTCGGTTCAATTTTGCGAGTCCCTAAAAGAAATTATAAACAAAAATTTAAACTTAAATCCAAGCATAAGACTTCGGAAATCAGAAAGACTTAATTTAAATATGGGAACATTAACCCTATGTGGCAAAAAAATCTTTAAATTCCTCGATTGGATCTACGAAGACTCCCATTTTCATATTCAACGAAAATACGAAAAATATATTACAGAAAAAGCCATATTGGAAGAAAAAGAGGCGACAAAACTTCCCATAACGCCTATTTTAGTTTAATATAAAGCATGGCGTTTATCAGTAATACAATAATTACGACTGGAGTTCCCCAAGCAATCACAGGAATATCCTATCCAACCCTTTTTAATTACGCCAAATTTTTCGGCTATTCGTCTTATTCTAACACTGGAACTCCGGTCAGCAATTCCTCAACGATATTTTTAGGTTTCACTTCTGGTAGTTATCCAATTAATATTCTTACGGGATCTTCGACTACATTAGAATTACCAAGTGGTGTCAAAGAAAACTTATCAAATCTCTGGATCAAAGGAAATGCGTCCGATGGATGCAGCATTCTCTACTATTAATCATTTTCATTTGACTTCTTCAAAAGCTGCTGTATACTCTACGGTAGCTTAAATTTTTGCCATGAACGAACAAAACAGAGAATTTAAATTCAGAATTTGGGATTCATTAAATCTCCGATTTTTAACTGATGCGTTTATTTCTGAAAATGGAAACGTATATCATTATAATAAACTGACTACCCCATACGATTTTCATAAAGAAAATAATGAATCAAATTTTATCATTCAACAATTTATCGGAATAAAAGATAAAAACGGCAATGATATTTACGAAGGAGACGTGGTAAGAATAAATTCGTATAGAAGTAAATATATTTGTAAAATCCTTTACGAAGGAATATCTTTTAAATTTTATATTCTTCCAGAATGTAATTGCCCGATTTATGTACCCATTGATGCTAATTTAGAAATAGAAGTTATCTCCGACAAATAATGAAACACATTAAAATTTTCGATAAACAATTTGGCGATTTTTTCAATAGATTTTCTTTCTCTATTACTGTTCCATCGGTTTCTTTTGGGTACGCTCAAAATGATTTTTTAGAAGAAAAACTCAGAATATGGGAAATTGCAGCGAGCAATCACATTAACTACACCAAAGGACAAGATTATTGGACTTTCCAATTGACTTTGATGGGTTTCGGGATATATTTATTTAGACAGTGGGGGTATTAAAACTATGACTGTAAAAACAATTTCAGATTTGCTCCAAATTGATCCTTATAATCCTTATTTATTAAGCACCGACAAAGCTGTTTGGGTTCTCGGCAGAACAATGGTCGGAGATGGCGCGGGCGGGATGTTTTATTTTAAAGTCGGACCGATGGAAGATGTTAATTTCGGCACGGTTTGGCGTTCTGCTCTTACTGATGGTAACTGGTACTGGGATTTATCTCAAACACAAAATACAATTCCCGCGGCATTATTTGGATTCGTTCCAGGAGAACAATGCGACGACGCTTTCCAAAGAGCACTAGCTTTTTGTGCCGCGCCTAGCTACGGACCCCTAAAGGGCAACACCACAAACCATTACGACTTGCAGCTTCCCGCGGGAGAATTCATTATTAATTCCGTTATTGTAAATGGCGTTAACGTTAAAGGTGCGGAATTTGCATCAATAACTAGGATTGGCGGGAAAACGGGCACCACTTTAGTTCATAAAATTGGCGCGACAAATCATCCATTGATAGTCGAGGGTTATGGGTGTTGTATTTCTGGGATTGAAATTAAAGGTAATCCAGAAGCAAACGCAATAGGAAGAGTCGGAATTTACGATATTATTAGTCGAACAGAATTTAGCGTTTCTCCAGAAAACGCGCCAACGAACGTAGATGGACAAAATTCTTACGTTCAATTTTTCGCTGGTACTGGCGAGCATCTTGGTTGGGGAATTGTTGCTCCAACTAGCATAGACGGGAAAATATTTTTGATGCCCGGTAGCGATTTATATGCAACTCCTGCGGGCCAATTGGACATGTCAATGCGAGTTGTTTTTACTCGTCAAGTTTCTACAATTTGGGCGGACGGAACTGTTATTAATAAGTTAAGCCCTTCGGGAACTGGATTTGCCGGAATTGTTGTCGCTCATACCGACGCGGCAAAATGGTATACTCAACCAATGTTAATTCGTGATTGTGTAATCCATAATTTTGATACTGGAGTTCTTTTAAGAGTTCCGGTCCAGACATTATTACAAAATTTACAAATATCTAATTGTAAATTTGCAAATATTGCTCCGATGTATGCAAACTGTGGCGCGGATTGTAGAATGTTTAATCTGTCAATCCAGGGCCAATACGTTCAAGATAATTACCCGCTTGCAGATAATTGTGCGAATTATGTCGGACAAAAATATAGACAAAGTAGATACGGAATATGGGGAATGTTAACGTGTTCTCAGTTGACTTCTAGCCTTATTGAATATTGTGTTGAATTAATAAGCATAAACGCCGATTTAGTATCATTAAACCAACTTACTTTAGAGGGCGGATATCTTAGTGCCATTAGACACGACGGCGGCCGAAGTTTAAAAGCTAATTTAATAACCGTTAGAACAGACCCGACACAACTCGCCGCGGATTCTGCGGTAATTAGAGTGACGAATATAAATCTAAATGCAGAATATAGTACAATTTCCGTCGATAGTTTAGGTTATGTTTACCCCACTCTTTTCAGTAATTATTTTGACTCTTCTATTATCAAAATAAGAGGAATAACTAATAACGGAGGATTTAATTCTGTTTATAACTACTTAAAACCTGTTTTACCAGACGAAAATTCCTCTATTCCGGGTTCTCAAGGCCCTCCTGGTCCACAAGGATTACAGGGTATTCAAGGACAAAAGGGAGAAGCGGGCGCGACCGGGGTTAAAGGAGATAAAGGAGATAAGGGAGATTCTACCCCATGTATTGTTTCAAAATTAAAATCTCGTTATATTGATGGACCAACAGCTAAATTAGAAAATACCGATTACAGGTTAATTTTTATTGGGAAATCAACAAGTTCTGCTGATCCTATTATGATAAATATGCCTCCGCCTGAAGAGGTTACTGATCAAGAATTTGTTTTTATCAATCATTCTAGCGGGGTTATGAATTTTAGCACTAGAATTCAAATAGGCAGAGTTATTTATCAAACTTCTCTTGGGCAGGGTTCTATTAGAAAATTTTATTCCGACGGAACAATTTACAGAGGTTGTTAAATTAAAAATAAAATAATATGTACACTATTGGATTTAATTCTTATGAAAAACAAAAACTATTAGAAATATTAAAAAAAGATAATTCTACCGAATCTATTGAATTTATAAATCGAATTAATTCATGTAGAGGGTTTTATTCCCCAGATATACCAAATGATCAATTTAATTATTATGGTTTTAAAAAAGAAGAATATTTATATGTAGATAATGGAAGTTTACCTAGTGGTATGATAATCGAAACAAATATAATTAAGTGAAAAAACATAAATTAAGAAAACCCGATTCATTAAAATCCAATAGAATATTTATCTCAAGAAGTGAATGCGCTGTCCGTTTTGGTATTTATAGTTTAAAAGACATCAAATTACCCAACGATTTAAAATTAGCAATTTCGATTGACGGAATAGTTTATGAGGCAAAACTTGGTGAAATCCATTCACAAATAATAAGAAGAGAAAATATTTGTAGTAATATTACAGAAGGATTCACATATTCTGTAAAAGATGTTTGACTCTTTGTGAAATTAAAGCATAATCACAATATACAATACATTTAGATAAATTAATTTTATGAAAAAATTCTATATTACATTCTGTTTCAAAAACGTATTTAAGTGCGAAGCTAAGAATCTTCTAGACGCCGCTCGTAAATTGGCTAAAATGATAGCTGAAAAATTCTGTTCTTGTGGAGGATATAGCATATTAGGGTCTACCGAAATAGGGTTTGGTTCTGGAGATTTTTATGTATGTATTTGTGATAACGAAACTAATATTATTAAATTTACAGTTTTATTTGATGATAGATCAACTTATGAATTTAATAAAATAAGTGAATATAGTAATGAATTTAAGAAGTTAAAATTTGAAGATTAATATTAAAATAAATATCCATTTTAAATTATGAATATCGCCACCAATAGGAGAAAGACTTTAGTAAGTTTATTCCCGTGTTATCTAAATCAATACGACGATTATTATGATGCCAAGGACCAATTTATTGAAGACATTAATTATGTATTAAATTACATAAAGGCGAACAAGGTGTTGTATGCAGCCAAAAATAGAAGAAATTCTAGATACAGTCCGTGAATATCTTCAACTAGAATAAATGAAAACAATAATATCGGGCTCGCGGGAAATTGAAGACTACGCAATCGTAAAAATTGCAATCGAATCCAGCGGATTTGACATCTCGGAAATTGCTTCAGGCCACGCCAGAGGGGTTGACTCTCTCGCAGAGCAGTACGCTAAACTCAATAAAATTCCAGTTAAACTATTTCCCGCTGAATGGGATGATTTGGATGTTGAACCTTGCAGCGTCAAAACCAATAAATTTGGCAAAAAATACAACGCTTTAGCGGGATTTAATCGAAATGAACAAATGGCGAATTATGCAGATGCATTAATCGCGGTTTTTAATGGATCTCCTGGGACAAGAAACATGATTGAACTAGCAACGAAAAGAGGATTAAAAGTTTTTGTTTACGACGTTCAAATAGTCTAATTTCGCTTGACGTTTGTCGCAATTAACCCTACCATCTGAATATGGAAGCACAATTTGATCCCACCATTCAAATTCCACAAGAAGTTCTTGCCGCGGCGCGATTAATAGGTAATTGGGCAAAAGAAAATAATTACAAAAAATGGCAATTACTAGACGTTTGTTCTAGGAATTTCGCCTTCGAATTAGAAGATTATTTGAATTATGGTAAGGAAAAATATTATTCCCAAAAAATCAAATATTAATCGCAACGATGTATTCTATATAAATTCTGAAATTAAATTTAAACCTTCAGAACAACAATTAGAATTACTGCGGGCATGGTTGAACCAATACTATTTAGGGACTACTAAAGCAAATAAAATGAAAAATGGTAAAATGACGGCGCGGCATTTTGAAAGAGAAATTCCAGAATTTATAGATGCCCACTGGGCAATAAACGCAGTACATAAATTAGAATTAAAAATTGGATTTAATTTAAACGGACAAATCGCAGACGTAAAATGGGAATAATTTATGATTAAACAAGATTTAAGTGAAGAAATTTCAAATATTGAGAAAGATTGTTATTTTTTAACAAGTGCTGATATAGATTACTCCGTTAGAAAAATATTAAATAAACAAATTATTCTTATTAAAAAGCTGTATAATAGAATTGTTGAACTAGATTTAAACAAACAAAATATAAATAAACAAAATATAAATTCCGTAGAAGGGTGGGTTGGTGATTATCAGTACCGAGATTAAAAAAAATAAAAATATAACCTATGATAAATATTAAAGAAGATATTTCGAAAATTGAAAAAGATCTTGAATCTGTAGAGCATTTTATCGGAATAGCTCCTTCCAGGGAAGAAGGTCATATTTTAATTCTTAAAGAATCATTAATTCAAACAATATCTGTAATAAAACGCTTAACAAACTATATTAATAACAAAAGTAATACATGAAAGCAATTCTAGAATTTAATCTACCAGAAGAATCCGCTGAGCATCAAGACGCAATTGATGCGGGGAAAATGAGAAGTGTTTTATGCGAAATGGATAAATTATTAAGAAATTATCTTAAATACGGGCATGAATTTAAGAGGGCCACAGAAGCTATTGAAGAAATTAGAATGACTTTAAATGAATCTTTAAAAGATAATGAAATTAATATTTTCTAATAAATCATGCACATTAAAAAAGAATGTCAAAAAGATAATGAAGGCTAAAAAGCTAGGTCATATATAAGATTTAAATAATATGATTAAAATAGGAAATTATACACTAGAGGGTGGAGGCGCATGTCCAGAACAGTACGATGTATTTGACCAAAAAGAAAGCCGTGTTGGTTACATACGATTACGACACGGAAAACTACGAGCGGAGTATCTCGACAAAATTGTTTATGCCGCTCAACCCAATGGCGACGGAATCTTTGATGAAGATGAAAGAGATTTTTATCTAAAGAAATGTATTGATGCTATTGATGCAAGCACGAAATTAAAATTATGAAAATAATAACGAAACTATTTGAATTCTTTTTCGGATGCCTACATGATTATAGTGATTGGGAAGATTCTTCTTACTGTTCCAGTTACCAACAAAAACGATGTAAAAAATGTAACATTCTTCATTGTAGATCCGTATATTAACTAATAATGCAAACAGATCATTACCAAAGACTTCGTCATTTAAACACTAAAATGCACGACATAAATACAGCGGACAATATTTTCGTTAGAAAAGAAATCATGTCTAGAATTAGACTGGGTATCATATCTCTCTCAGAAGGACAAAAAGAACTGGCGGAAATTCAGTCCTCCGCTCGTCAAATAGGACAACAAACCGCATATGATTGATATGAATTTTCCATTTTGGATATTTCCCGCTGTTATTTCGATATTTTGCTTGTTCAAAATTACAGATCCAGGCAAGGGCAAACAAGAATTTAATTTTCTAGGACCGGTTATTCAATCTTTTTGGTTGGTGCCGCTGATATTTTCGTGGGTAGTTTATTTCGCTTATTTATCTGTAAATTATTAAAAATCATGAAAAAATTTAAATCATTCATTAAGTATTCATATCAAATACTTCGCTATGGTATTTGTGACAGGGACTGTTGGAATTTGGACCATACTTTGGCCGCTATTATTTTAGAACATTTAAAGTTTTTCAAAAAAATGGAGAGAAACGGAATACCAAATGAAATAGTAAAAAACAACACAAGCGAAGAAGAACAAGTAGAACAATGGAATAATGTTTTAGAAGAAATGATATGGACGTTTGAGTATATTATTGATCCAGACAAGTTTAATTCATTCAACGAATCCACAATAAATCAGAATAAAAAAGAAATAGATTGGATCTCATATTTAGATGACAAAAAAAGTCCAGAAGAAATAGCGGAGTGGAAAAGATATTTTGATCAGAGTAAAATGTTGGAAAAACGAAAACAAGCGGGCTTAAAATTATTCGCTAAACATTTTTGCGACCTTTGGGATTGAATTTCTCTTGACTTACCATTAAATGTATTATAATCTGGATTATGGTCTATTTAATGGTTGTAGATGTAATTTTGTTGATGTTTTTGGTTTCCTTTTTATGGAAGATTTTTTGTAAACCAGAACGTCCTCCCGTTGAATTGTGGGTCGGAACCTACGAACAAGCTTTATTTTACGCGCAGCAACAAGAAATAGGTAATCCGACAATTGTTTCTAAATTGCAAGATTTAGTTGGTTATAATTGTAATTTAAGGGTAAATTTATGTGGACAATACGATAAACTTCCTGATTGGGAGAGAATAAAAATTCAATTAGATTACATTGAACGCTGCGGGAACGTGGTGAAAATAGTGGAATATCTAGCGATTATTAAATAAAATGACGCATTCTCAAATAACAAAATTAGACGCCCAGCGGGAATTGGTCCGCGTAGGATTGAGATTAAAGCTAAAACTCGCGCACGAAAGCGGTCTTAAGGGAGATTGGCAGCCTAATATTTTGGTGTCTAGACAAGATTTAACTTTCGTATTAAATTACTTGCCAAAATGTGAGCACCCAAAAACACAATTAGAGCAAAGCGCGTCTGGCAATGAGTCTTGGCTGAAATGTATAGACTGCGGCATGGCGGTATAACTAAATAATAAAAATGACTTACACCGACATAATGGCAGATAAAATTTCCCGCGACAAATTACCTAAAAATCAAAGAATAGCCTTAGCTATTATTTACGAATTATATAACAGGAAAGGTTTTGACGATTGGTGGGATAATATTGATGACGATATCAAAGATGAACTTTTCGAAACAATAAGTCGAGAAATTAATTAAGAATTATGAAAATTCAATGGATTATAGAAAATATAGTTAAAGAACCATCGTATACAGAGTTAGCGGCCGCTGTAGAAAGTGCTGGTCATCCGCTAATTAAATTAAATGAAGATTTTGATATAGAAGAATTTCTAGATCAGATCCAACAAATTCCTACAATATTCAACGGCAGCATCGAAATGACAAAATTGGTTCGTGATATCTTAGAATATGAAGAATTAAGCGGAGTCTGTAATCCAATAGCATACTGTAGTTTCGATAAGTTTAAATGCTCTTCTTATTACTCTCATTATTCTAAATATTTATTCAACGATAAATACGCATTAATTTCTTTAGAAGGATTAAAACAAAATAAGTTTCTTTATTATGGTGTTTTTGGCAAAGAGGCGTTGATATTTTTGAGGCCAGATTCTGGTGAAAAGTCTTTCCAAGCTCAATTGCTTGATATTATTGATTTTAATAAATTTTACGAACAATATATAGACTTAAAACACGAATTAGTATTAATCAGCACGCCCAAAACAATTATCGGAGAATGGAGGTATGTAGTCGGCGCTGGAGAGATTATAGCTAAATCGTTGTACAGATATCAGGGTCAAACTTCAAAAATTAACGCCGCGCCCAAAGAAGCCGACGATTTTGTTAAAGAGTTGTTAAAGGTTAACTTCATGCCAGATCCAGTATGTTGTTTTGATGTTTGCCAGGATTCAGAAGGCAAATTTTGGCTGCTCGAACTTACAAGCTTCAGTAGTGCCGGTCTTTACGCTTGCGATAAAACGAAAATAGTAGAAAAAGTTTCTAAAATTATAGAGAATTTAGACGTACCATTTTAATACATGTACCCTTCAGATATAATTCATCGGCTAAAATTTAATTCTCTTTATAGACAAGAATTTATAGAAGCTTTATTTAAAGAATTCGAATATAACAAACAATTTGAAAAAATCATTATTGATATTGTTAACGGTTATTTAAAAAGAATAGATCTAATTCGCTACGATAATGATTAAAAATATATTAATTTCCTTTTTACTTTTTTGTTCGTTATCCGCTGGCGATATTGTTGTTTCTTGGCCGAAAATAACAAACGCTGTTCGATATGACGTTTGGTATGGATATAGTGTGGGAATCACAACAATAGAAATAACGGCACAAAATAAACTGATAATTGAAAATGTTTCTCCTGGACAAACATACCACATCGGTGTTAAATCAATAGACGCCGCAGGGAAAGCGAGTAAACTAAGCGAAATTCTCAAAATAACAGTACCTGATAAAAAGCCCGCTAAATTATTAGCCACGCCAAAACCTTCTGCGGAATATAAAGAATAAAATGAAACACTATCAAAAACAATATCACGAATGTTATACAGCCGGATTAACTTCAGAAAGTATTTTTGAGTCTTTTAAAGATAATCCTGGTCTGTTGCCCGCGTTTCCAAACAAATTTATGCAAAAAGCTATTGAAGACGGCACATTTTCAGGAATACACATTATTCAATGTGGAAAATTCGGCGGGACTTGTTCGTCAAAACACGAAAAATGTGTCTCAATGAGAGAAAAGGAATAATTTTGATAAAGGATTACTATGAAAACTAGACTTTGTGTTATTTGTGGTGCGAGAGTTAGGAATCAAAATCCCAAAACTACCACTTGTTGTCCAGACTGCACCGCTGTTAAAAATGGAAAACCTCCTACTGAGGAACCAGAAATAAATATCTGCAAATATTGCGGTATAGCTATTGACGACGATCTTTGGCATTGTAATGCTTGTGCAGATACCAGTATTGAATATTTTAATAGATAATTATGAAAAGATTATTGGATAAAGAAAGTCACTATTTTTTATTAGGTCTAGGATTTTCATTAGGAAATACAAATCCCGATTCTTTTAAATGTCGTTATTGCCTTTCAGATAACAGATGGTTTGAATTTGAAGAAAAAGACGAAATACACTGTTTGAGTGATTTACTCGGTGAGGTTTTTAAGCAAGGAATGGATTATGAACGAGACAGATAAAAATAAATTTGAAAGAGAATATCTTGGGTGTTTTCCTCAAGAAACTCATCGCGAAAAAATATTAAGGGAATTTGCTGAAGAATATTGTGAACGTACCGAAAAATACGACAGAACCGTATGCACCGGACCAATTAAAAACGGAAGTATTTTACCAATGACTTCGCAAGAATATAATTTGGCGCATACTAATGCGGTTAAAGTTAGACAAGAATTGTTAATAAAAATGAAAGAATTAGGATTTACAAACAATGAATTTTGGGACGCGTTTCATTTAGAAAGAATCAATCACAAATATGGATACTAATAAAAACAAAATAAATAACAGAATTGACTTCCCTTGCGCTTGCGTGCATAGTGATGCGAGAACCTGTGCTCGATGGCGTGATGGTGCTGAACCAGACGATCCACATTACTACCCACGAGAATGCGAGTGCTCATGCCACTCAATAGACAGAGATGACGAAGAATTCCCTGAAACGGCTCCTCAAAGATAATTTTATGGACTCTACAATAGAAAATTATTTAAATGAAATAATGCTGTGCATCGATGATCAGGTTGACGAAACTAGATATTCCAAACCTGTTTTATATCGTCAAATTCTAGATATTCTGGAAAACATGCATTGCGACGCCTTCCAAGAGGGGCGCTCGTCTGTTTGTGACATCTAAAACACCGCCAATAATTCAAAGATGCCTTTTTGTCGCGTTTTAGTTTCCGTCCGCTACTATATGATCAATTTCAAATCAAAGTGTCTTAAATCGCCTTTAAATGCGTTTTTATTTATTGACAACCATCTAAAAACCGTTAATATCAGTGTATGTTGAATTCAAATCCAATAGAAGAGATCAAAGTCGTCGCGAGATTTATTTGCCCCGAAACCGGCAAAGAATTTAGAACCGAACAAGAGGCTAGAACCAGCGCGGACAATATTCGTCGCGACCGAACCTTTAAACATGAACAAGGCTACAAAAACATTATAGAAGAAGAAATTGCCCGCCGACAAAATTACATTAAAGCTAATTTGGAAAATCCCGCGGACCTTGAGAGGATGATTAAAGAAAAAGCTAAAGAATTTTGGAATATTGATTTTAATTGTAGCATTAAAGATCTCGTTTTTGAGGAGTTAATAGTAGTGCCCGCGGAGCCAAAATGTTTTGTTTGGCGCGGAAAAATCGTTGGCGTTTTGCCTTATAAGGGCGAATATCAGTTACAAAATATTTCAGACATAATGCTTAGTAATAAACAAGAATCTTTTTTAGGGTTTCATTATCTTCAAGGTTATAGAGGAGTTCTTTGCGAGGATAACTATAAAGTTTCAATAGAATTTCGTTTCTTTTTAGATGATTTCCCGCGACTGAAAGAAAAGCATGACAAATTCTTAAAAGAATCAGAAAAATACCAAGCATTTTTAATAGAGTTCTACAAAAGAGAAGCAATGGCAAATAATTTTGCTAACACGCAAAGTAGAATATTAGATTTAGAATATGAAGTAGAAGAATTAAAAAAGAAAATTTCTCTCGAAAAAGATATGTATGCTAAACGGTATTTGGCAAATAACATTCTTGAATCTCCTATTTTGAGTCGGGATTTTTCTGATTCGTGCAAAATGTTTGGCATGGTTTTCCCAAAAATATGATTGCAGAACTAGATCCGAACGCCCAGTACGCGGTCCAAATAATTCTTTTTGTTTTATTTTATTTCGTTGGGTTTATGTTAGTAAGAGCATTTAGAGCATAAACTAATATGGATAATCAAATTATTGATATAATAACAATTATTTTATTCTATTTGTTGTGTTTTTCTGTTGTGGCGGCGTTCTGTTTTGGACGATAATTATTTAATAAAATTTATGGACACTCATCTACTATTATTTTTTATACTAATTTGTTTATTGACTCTTATAGTTCAAGAAAAATGACCCTTCGACAAAACTTTATAATGAATTTAATAATAACGTTTTACGTTATAATAGACTGGATCATTTCAATTAAAAAATTGTTTTAAACAATATGACAAATAAACTAATAAATAAACTCGATAAACTTCAAAAGACTCACCTTGCAGCGGAAAGTAAAAAGATTAAAATGAGATTAAAATTTTTCGATGATATCGTGGCCGAAATTAGACGGGGAATAGAACTCGGCGCTGAAATCCCGAACCTCAAAATGATAAAAGCTATATGAGCATCAAAAGGAAACCTCGCATAACTGAAAAAGACCGGATCAAATTAAGGCTGCAATTTTTTGATGATGTTATGACACATGTCAGATTTCAAATAGAACGCGGGGCAAAAATCCCTCATTTTAACAGGATAGCTTATCTTTTATGGAAAGCGGTTGGAATACCGGAAGATATATAAATACAAAACAAAAATTAATATTGTTAATTGTATCTTGCTTCTTGTTGGGTTTGGTATTCCCTGAAAGTGGGATTATCCGAGCCCTTCTCTATCCTTATTGTGGCCCGCTGCCAAATCTCGGTTATAGTCCATAACGAACTGGGAGCTATCAAAAGCTTTTGGTAAATCCGCTTTACCAGAATGATATGGATGCGCCGCGGAAATTAATGCTCGAAATTTACCGAAATTTGCTTGACCGAAATTCATATCCTCGAATTTTAATGGTAATAAATTTTTACTCACACTATTATTACATTAAATCATGGCTAAACAAAAATTACAATTTATTTATTTGATTATTTTAGTAATATTAATTGTTGGTTTTGTTTCTATAAATACTTATTATAGAACAACTTTGGCAGATTCTGAGTTGCAAAATATATTATTAAAAGAAGACAACGAATCCTTAGGAAAAGCAATAGAAGAATCAAATATTCTTTTTAATAGACAGGCGGAGCTAAACAATAAAATAATGCGACTGTATTTGAAGAGTTTACGATAAATTGTATGGATAATTTTATAAACAAAATAATTTTAGGCGACTGTATAGAATTGATGAAAGATATTCCAAATAATTCTATTGATTTTATTCTAATCGATCCTCCGTATGGATTAACCGCTTCTAAGTGGGATATCGTCATTCCCTTTGAGTTATTATGGACCGAGTTTAATAGAATAGGCAAAGTTGGATATGTCGCCGCTGTATTTGGTTGTCAACCATTTACAACAAAAGTTATTTCTTCTAACGTTAAAAATTTTAAATATTGTTGGTACTGGAATAAAAATCAAGGAACGAATTTTTTGAATGTAAAAAGAATGCCCATTAGAAAAGTGGAGGAGGTTTCAATTTTCGGCGGCAAAACATATCACCCACAAATTACTAGCGGGCACACTCCAACTAATTCAGCCAAAGGTTGTTCCAATGGTGAAGTATACCACGGAAGCAACAAAAGAAATTATCAAGGTGGTGTAACTACAAGATTCCCAGATAATATTTTATCGTTTAAATGTGTTAATAATTATTATAGACAACATCCGAATCAAAAACCAGTAAATCTATTGGAATATTTAATTAAAACTTATACGAACGAAAACGATTTAGTGCTGGATTGTTTTGCGGGTTCTGGCTCAACTTTAGTCGCGGCGAAAAATGTCAAACGTAATTTTATTGGAATAGAAAAAGAAGAAAAATATGCTAATATTGCAAATGAAAGATTGAAAAATTAATTTATAATATAATTAAAAATGAATATATCAAAAAGAATAGAAAAGTTTATCGGCGAAAAGGAATTTAATACTTCGTCAGAATTAATGAAACAAGGAGTAAATTGTCTTTTATTGGATATTTTTGACGAAATTGAGTTGCGGGCGGACGAGGAAGCTGTTAAGGCTGGATCTTTTTCTATCGATCTTGACCTTTCTTTTAAGCAAATAAAAGAAGAAATAGAAATATTTAAGAATAATTAAATTGACTTTTTAAAAAATATCGTCCCCCACGTTTTTTAAAAAAAGGTTTTTAACTTCCTACATTTGCCCGCTGGAGAATTGAAAAAGAGGGTGGCCGGATTTGTCCGTATTTTGTCCGGATTATAAAGCGTTATACGGGGTAGTGTCAGATTTACAAGACATTAAAACAATTATATAGTAAGATTTTTTACAGAAAGGATTATTTTGGTTTTAGAATTATTATATTTCGACTAGATAAAACAAAATCTGTTATAAATACATATATAAATTTATAACAAAAATTATATAATATTAAGATTTTCTTATTTTTAGGTTTTGGATAAATAGCGGCCCCGTATTTTTTAAATGAGTATAAATAAAACAGAAACGAATTGTTAAAAGATTTCGAAATTATTTTAGTTTAATTTATATAGATTGATGTTTAGTTGTTTGTTTATATCATGCTGCTTGTTTATGTTGTCAAGCGCAAATAGATAAGTTATTAGATTTTAATAATTATTCTTCCTCGTTTTTTTGAATTAATTTTTATATAGGTAAAGTAATGTTTCGGTAAATAATACTTTAAATTTATATAGGCGGATTTAAATTAATCATATTACCTAGATAACAAATAATGTTTTAATTTTATATGTCTTTTTAATTTTTTTAGTTTAATATTTATATTGTCATACTATTCGTGATTAAAGGATTGATATTAATATAAAAGATAGTTATATTTAATAATAATAATAATAGATAGGAGTAGATATAAACAAAAAAGACAAACAAGCTTTTAAATTATTTGTTTTAAATTTATACTGGATAACTAATTATAAACTAATAACAAACTAAGTAATAAATATATTAATTGTTTTAGTTTTGATTTTTGTATCGAATATTATTTACCCCATGCTAGGTTTATTAGAATTCTCTTATCTTGTAAGATTTCATAAATAGGGTGACCTTTATTAATTCGTGCTTATCTTCGCCGCTTGGCACGCTTCTTGTATTGTGAGTCATTTTGTCACACCTTGTCACACGTGAATAAGTCACGCAAGAAAGTTCCGTGCTTGGCATGAAACGTGTATATTGTGACAAATTGTCTCGCCTTGTCTCATTTTCGGCTTCGTATACGCTCGTTTAAGGCCCGTTTGACGTGTCTCTTTGCTTACGTAACCCCTTGCTATTCAACGGTACAGAAAAAGACCGCTATGGTCATACTAGACAGAGGTCAACGTGCCTCAAATCGCCCGCCAGACCCCTTAAAATTGATTTGATTTAACCCCTTTATAATCAATAGCTTGTGTCCGATTGCCTTTCTACGCTCTCTCTTGGAGTCCGCTCCCTTTACCTTGCCAGCCTGGAAAGGAGCCTAGAAAGGCGCGCCTAGGCTTGGCAAACACCCCTTTGGCGATTGAATGCGGACACAAAAAACCCTTGGCGATTACTTGCCAAGGGGCGAAAGGGGAAAGGTGGATGTTAAGTTTTGGGGAAAATCTTTCCAGTTTCGCGGTCAACCGTATAACCACAAGCTTCAAAAGCCTTGTAGTCTCGCTCCTGTGCTTCCTTGTAGCCTACAGAGTCAAATGCGCTCCCGCCATCGATACGCAAGACGGCTCCTTGTGTGACTTGCAATAGTGCTTCCTGTAGGATGAAAATCCCGTTTGTGTTATTGTGCTTTGCGACAAGCTTGGCGATTACTGCCCCGATAGTCCCCGCTTTTGGTGTGATCTTTTTAAGTGAATTCATGATGTGATTTGATTGATTTTTTTCTGCCCAACGAAGGGAGGATGGCAGAGCGCGGAAATACCGTCAAGAATATTTGAAAGAATTTTTTTGTCTCAAGCGCCGACGGGCATTGATGCAAAGGGGTATCGACTATGCACCTAACAAACAAAAGGGGCAGGAAGGCCGCTCCCTGCCCCTACAAACTACCTTCTTAGAGTCTTACTCATCGGTAGCGCGAGAGTAGGCAATCTCCGCTTCAATCGGAGCCAAAAGGCGCGCCTTGAAATCCGCGTTGCCAGCCATTGAACCAAGGGCAAGGGCAAAGTGCCTTGACGCTTTCTCTGTCAACTCAAGCTTGCCGGATGCTTCCAAGTCGCGAAAGAATCGCGTACCAGACGTGTGAAGTCCAAAAACGGACTCGCGAGTAGGATTCAACTCATCGGCCGTTGGCGTTGCCCAAAGGGTTTCAATCTTGCGCGCCATAATACCGGAAAACTTCAATGGAGCAGCGCGAAACATGTTACGCAAGACATAGTTGCCTTGCGGAATTGTCAACGGGATGCGTGCCAAGTTTTCGAAGGAATCGGCCAACATTTTCGCTTCCGATTCCATCTTGCCAGCAATAACGGCCGACAATGACTTGACATCGATACGGGATGAATGCCGTTGTGAAAGGGAAAAGACGGTTCCGGTTCCGACGCATCCATTCAAACAAATCAACCGGAGGGCTTGAATAAGCGCTTGAAGCTTCCTGCTTCCGTTGTAGCTATTGTCGATGCGAAGTTGCAAGGCGTGCATTTGACCGTCTGGGCCTTTGAATTGAATTGAAGGGATGGTATAAACCGCCGAAAACTCCCGGCCAAGATTCCAGCAATTGATTTTGCGCGAAAAATCCGTCAAACCAAGGCTGGTCAACGCGGCATCAAGTGTTTCCACAAGATGAGAATTAAGCAAAATGCTTGTATCTTTGGCGTATTCGCCAAGCCAAACATCTTGGCCGTTAACCGTAGTGAACAATGAGCGCCCGACTCCAACCAAGCTACGGTTCTTATCACTCCTGAGAATCCCTGTCCGAACTGGCGCGTCCCAGGCGACTACCGGCAATGCGATTGTTTCTTTGCCATTGTTGCAAATCTTGCGCGTGATTCCTTCGCCCATTGGGGTTTCTTTGACTGCTTTTACTGCTTTCATGGTATTTGATTTTTTGAACTGTTTCCTAACTTGTCGGCAGTCCAAAAACTTGGTGCCGACAAAAAGAGAATAAAGGTTTGTGAGCCGTTGTCCAATTAATTCTCAAATTTTTTTTGTTGGCAACGGCCCGTTGGCCGTGGAAACAAAAAAATCCCTAGGCGATTGCACCTAGGGACGATTGAAACCAGCGGGGGTTATTTGATGCGATAAGAAAAAAACGCGTCAACCCTTGCTTCTTGCGCGGGCATATTGCGAACGTTCCAATTGCAAACGACTTCCTTGCCGCGGGGAGCCGTCAAGGAGAGGTTTTCCCCGGCAGGCAAGGAGAGAGTTGCGATGAACTCCTTAAACTCCTTTTCTGCCGCTCTTGCCAATTGTCCGGTTGCGGTTTTACGCTCTTGCAACTCTGCAAAAGTCTCGAATTGTTTCGTTGTGATTTCCATACTGTTTTTTGTGTTAATGTTAACCGTCAAGATTGATTAAATCAGAACAAAGTAATCTCGTCAATCAAATCTTTTAGTTTTTGCAATGCTGCGTCAATTGCCTTGTCTGTTTCATCCTCCGTTTTTGCAGGTTTCGCCAGCCTATCCGGACGCAAAACGTTTTGATCGAATTCCAGACTTTGAATTAAGTTCATATTGTTTTTTGTATTAAAGTTTTACCGTCAAACCCTACTGTAAATTGATAAATCAAAAGAGTCAATACCTAAAAATAAAAAACTTCCGGCAGTCAAATTGACCACCGGAAGCAAGGGACGCGTTTCCAGAAAGTTATTGTGCCGACTCGATTAACTATTTCGCATCTGCATTGTCGCAAAAAGAAATACTAAACAAACAAAAACAACATACTATTCCTTTCCCTCTGCTTTTTTGTCGGAGATTTCTTTATTCTCTTTTCGTGCCGCTTCTTCAAGCCTGCAAAGTTCAGCCACCGTTTTCAAGTCGGTTGCAATTCCCATTATTTCCATTTCAGACCAGCAACCATCGATATCGTTTCCGATCATTTCCAACGCCAAAAGCGCTTTAGTGCGCGATTCAAGACTTGGAAACTCTTCAATCATTCTCTTTCGGAATTCAGAGAAGCACGGCCGCGTGGTCTTGTGCTCTTCAATCAATTTCTTTCGCGATTCAATCGCAGATTCAGAAGTAAAACCCGGTTTAATTTTACGCCATAGTTTCCACCCATCGCCGCTGTTTCGCAGGATATGCCCATCCGCGAAATACGCGATTCTCGCTCTGAGGTTTTCAAAACGAGCAAGTTCAATTCCGTGTGCCGATAGTTTAGCCATAGTCTCTTAGGCCGACGGGCCTTTTAATTGTTTTGTTTTTATTGTTAACTGTATTTGCAATGTCAAGGTAGGCTTCCTTAAAACAAAGTCAAGCATTTCTTTTCCCGGTGACTTTTTCTCTCAAATCTTCCTGCCTCAACCTTGAAGTATACGTGGCAAGAATTCTACCCTTCCTATCTTCAGAAAAAGATAAACCCTTTTCTGACAACGAACGCCTTTCTCTGGGTGTCAAATGACTTGCGTCAATAGATTTATATTCCTCAAGAAGTTTTGCCTCTTTCCACAATTCCAGCGCGTTTTCAGAAAGTTCATTCATGAAATTTTGTATTAAGTTTTTTGTCTACCGTTTACAAGCTCACAATAACAAACCTTGAAGTAGAGTCAAGAATTAATTTCAAAGACTCGCCATAGTATTCTCAATCAAATGGACTCCAAAGCCGTCTGGCTTTTTAATTGTTTTTATAAATTTTCAAAACAAAACCTCAAACTCTTCTTTGACCTCTACGCTTAGTCCCTTTCTACGTTTCTTTTCCGCCCAATGGGAAGCCTCTTCAAAATATACAAAACTTGATGCCGTAGTTTTAATACTGCCCCTTTGTAACCCAGTTGCATATACCGTCCACCAAGATTTTGCATCACAAAGATTTATCGGTTGATTGGTTTGCATGTTTATTTTTTTTGTATTAAATTGTTTCACCAATTGCAAGACAACGATAACCAACCATTAAACAAAGTCAATAGATAAATTCTTGCAATTTCTCACAAGGTTTTCCAAAGTATTCTTTTGCAATTTCACCATCGCAAAATAGCGCGACATCCTCTCCCGCCGCTCTGCCGTATCCATGCTTAGAATACCCCTTATAAATATGAAACCGCCTGAAAGCTTCCTTGCGGTTCTCGCAATTGATGGTTCCAATATTGCCAACGACTATTTGATAAACTTTTTTGTTCATTGTTTGGACAGTAAATCAGTAAATAACTAGCAAGTCAACCATAAATCACAAAATACTTTCATAAAAATATAAATAAAAAATCTCACCCTTTCAAGTGAGATAATTCTATTCTATTGTTTTCTCCCTTTAGTCTCCAAAACTAATCCTCGGTTGAATAAACCGGAGTCTTCAATGAAACACAAGAAGAGTATGTGTCAGAAAACACGCGGCCACGGTCACTGTCTTGATCCGTTGCGCGACGATTGCCTTCCCGGCCGGGTTCAAATGGACACAAGACGCCTTCCTGTTCATCCGCCCGCTGAATCTGTGGGTCAATCTCTTGGTGAATGCCGTTGAGAAAATTCATTTTGTTATTCCAGCGGATTCCAGCGTTATGTCGTTTCAAGCAATTCATAGTATCGTTTTTTTTTGTTGTTTTCCGTATCGTCAAGACCACCGTAAACCCGCCTGATTCCTTTGGCAAGCACTATTTTCAACTTTCTTGTGGACAAAGAATGAAGTATAAAACTAAACAAATAAAAGTAATAAAGAGCATAATAGTTTTTTTATTTAATTTTTCTTTCTATTGTTTGTGCCCGTCGGCACTGGAGACTAGTTCCCTCCCATTAGCTGGCCAACTTCTTCCCGAGTTAGATACCCTATCAATTTATCATTGATATAAACGACAAAAGTATCAATATAAATATAAGACTTTATTACTATCATTGTTTTATCCTCCCGTTTTAATTGTTTATTTTTTTTGTTTTAGACTCCATTTTAGCAAGTCCCTCTTCGCAGTCAATAGTTCGATTTCTTCTTCCAGTTTTTTCAACAAAATTTTAGCCAGTTTTTTCTGTTCGGATTTATTCATATTTTTTGTTTATTTAAATCAATCCTAATTGTTTCAGAGAACAGTGGTCAACCGCTCCAATGATAACATGATCAACTAATTCTATTTTAAGAATTTCGCCCGCCCTTCTTAGATCTCTTGTCATTCGAATATCTGAGTCAGAAGGCTGACAATCTCCGCTTGGGTGGTTGTGCATCAAAAGTAGAGAATGCGCTGAACCAATAACAGCAGCGCGAAACACCTCGCGAGCATGACAAAGAATTTGATCCATTGTTCCTGTGGAAATCAAAACGTGACCTTTAACCCGCCTACGACTATTCAGCAAAAGCACAACCAAGCATTCAACTTCAGGGTTAAAACCATCGCTTGTGGCAACGTGGGCGCGCCAATAAGCCGCGGCTTTTCCAGGCTCATCGCACATTGCTAAATCTCCTGGCAACGGACATTCCCGCAAAGATTGAATTTTCCATTCAAATATTCCGCGGGAATTGTTTAGTTTGTTTTTACCTTGTTGGGCAGCCGCTTCAATTAGGTCAGTAATATTCACAAGCCACAGTAAATAGCTAAGTCAAAAGAAAGTCAAGGTCTCAATCGCCGACGGGCTCGCATTTCTCCAAACGTTCTAAAATTACTTTCCTTATTTGCAACTCAACATTCTTTCTTCCGACACGAATTTCAGGTGAAAAGGAAAACAAATCAAACGTACCAAAATCCACCACAGAAAATCCGTAAATTTTATTCTTAATTTCGCAATGTCCAATTATATTTGTATCGTTTTTTGCGATTTCCAAAATGTCTATATTTTCTACTTTCATAAATTTAAATATCTTTTATTTTAGGCGTTTAATTAGTTTAGAAATCTCTTCCCAAGTTGTCTTCCAAGCCGACGGGCTTTTGGTTGGAGTTTTAATTTTATTCTTTTTGACTTTTGTTTTCATTGTCTCAAACGCCGACTGGCTTTGTTCTATTTTGTTTTTATACCTTAAAATTCGCTGAAATTTCTTCTATTTTCTTTTTGTTGCTTCCATGAACACGAAAACCGATAATAACCGAACGGTCTCTAACCTGACACAATTTGCACTTTTGACAAGTGATATCTTTTCGTTGCTGGGCGGGACAGACAATTCCTTTTCGGCCCGCTGGCGTATAAAACGTGTTTGGAGTATTTTCGGGAACTACAGCAGCAATCGGCCCAATTTCCAATTTTGCCAGCTTATCAGCATGTTTCAAATTGTTTGCTGATAAATTTATAGTAAATCCTTGATCATTAGCGGCTTTGATCTTTTTGTGGTTGGATTTTAGAAAATACTTGTGAGTATACAGAAATCCTTTTTTGCCTTTATTTGCTTCAATTAATTTGTTTAAATCTTTTAAATTGATATTTTCGCCATTTCCAGGAATTTCACCCGCTACGCCATAGCGGTAAAGTTGACCGTTAGGAAGTAAAGAAATTTTTTTGCACAATTCATTGATGTTCCCGCCGCGCAATCCATTACTTACTTTAGTCCAATGAATATTTTGTGAACCAAAGTTAGGATAACATTTTCCAATTAAAGGGCATGAATTTGGACAAGAATTTTTACTTATTGTTATTGTTGGAATTGGACCCGTTTTCGAATTTTCAGAAACCTGAGTGAAACTATAAAAAATGCTCATTTTTGTAAGGCGAATTTACCATACCTTAAACCTATTGCAAGCTGTTTCCGAAGCCAACGGGCTTTTTTTCTACAAATGCTCTTTCCTGAGTCTACAAGGCACCTTTAAGCGACTTTTAAAACTTTCCGCTATAACCATACCAGAAAAATTAACACGCCTTAAAACGCATTTTAGAGCGTTCCGGTTCTTCTCTTTTCAGCCTCGCTTTTTCTAATGTTTTTTCCACGTATTTTCTTTGTCTGGAAGTTTTTCCCACAAAATTTCACACTTAATCTTTGCTTGTTTTTCCGCCTCTAAATATTCGCCTTCCATTTTAGGATAAAGCCACGCGCCATGCCAACTGGCCGCATTTTTACGAATTTCGCTATAGTCATAAGCGGCGATGATATATTCACGAAATTCTACTGTATCGCAAACAATTGTACCCCAATTTCCTAAATAAATTTCCATATTTTTAGTTTTCATTGCTAAGTGGAGTAAATAGCTAAATCAAAGCTTTGGCAAGAACTTTTTTCACTTATTATCCTTAATAAATTTATAAACACTCCAAAAAAGTATTGCCCCCGTCCCTATCTTCAATCTCAGTTTTTCTTTCTGATAAGGGTTTCCCGCTCAAACATTCTAAATAAAAATCTTTATCTTTTAATAATACAGCCTTTTCCTCTTCTAACATCTCTGTAGTTATGTATTTCATATCTCAGACGCCTCCGTTAAAGTTGAATTAAATTTTGGCCAAGACAATCAATTGGCAAAAGCGTATTGTTAATCCACTTATAGTTAACCTCGTCCGCCGTTTCCACAACACGGCAGTCAGTTGGAACAAGCCAGCGGTCCATTTTGTAGTCAGCATTCATTTGTGCTTCTTCCCGCGTGGCAAAGCGTAGCGAATTTCCACTCCATGTTCCACTACAAAGGTATTCTGGTTTAAAGGATTTATTCATAGTCTTCAAGGCCGACGGGCCTTTATTGTGTTTTATTTTTTGTTGTTTCGCTTTCGACATCCTTAGTAGATCACTAAATAGAAAGGCTGTCTAAAGTTATTTTCAGAAAGTTGGCGGGCTTGGAGAGAGTTGAACTCTCATTTATCCAGTTATGCACCTATCCGTTAGAAGCGGCGGCCAATACAAGCCCATTTACTTGTTTACTATATTAACGTCTACACTAAATCCTGCTAATTTCGGCTTTCCCGTAGGAATATCAAATACAATTTCCGGCCGGACCGCCACAATTTCCAACATTTCTTTTTGATTCCCCGCTCTATTCCACTCCGCTTCAAGAAAATCACGAATCAGTTTATCTACTTCTGATTTTTTTACTTCGAATATATCTTTCATAGTCTCCAAAGCCGCCGGGCTTATTTAATTATTATTTTGTTATTTTTAAATTGAATATTATTGGTGATCAACAAAGGTTAAGCTGAACTCAAACCCGCCCGTAGACTTCCTACGGTACTACGCCCAATAATATTACTTTGGTGAGTCTTCCCCAATTTTCTTTGTTAATCCCTTTATTAAGGTCGCCACAAAAACCAAGACAATACCCCAACAAAAAAACGGATAATTTGACGCCATATTTAATCTGTTTAATTTCTAGCAAAGAACTTTGTAGTTGTGTCTCGCTTTCCCTAATCAAATCGCGAACGCTTTTAATAATCTCTTGTGCATTATCCAGAGTAACTTCGTATTGGTATGGTTTAGGAAGATCAGACGCTATACGCGGCGGCGTCAAAATTACACATGTACCCACATTACAAATAAACGGACGTTCCCATTTAGAGTTTATAGTTTTTTGTTTTAATGTCATAACGGGGTCGAACCATTCAATTTTCGCCGTTCATAACGAAACTCTATCACGTCTTAGGAGGATTGCAAGACATTTTCAACCTTTGCGAAACTATAATCCTGCCAAAAATCTGGATAAAAAATAAATGAAATATTTCCTTTGTTATTAACTATCTGCAGGTTGTTTATTGTGTCTACCGTAGCGTTTTCCCAAACATTTTTGCCGTAAGTATACGAAACACAAATATATTTATTGGCGGGGTGCGCCGCCACATAATGTGCTGAGTAAGTAATCATAATTGAAACTTTAGCGGGGTTGTCTCCAAGGCCGACGGGCCTTGTCAAAATATATTTTTTATGAATTTTTATCTAAAATGGTAGCAGTACCGGGATTTTCACCCAGACCCTCTCCGTTATAAGCGAAGCGCAATCGATATTTTGCTATACTGCCACTTGATTATTTACCAAATTTTTGACTTGAAAGTTCTAGTTTAATTTTCATTAGTTTTGATTTATTACAGTTAAATCGTTGTAAAAATTAATTGTTATTTCGTCTCCATCAGTATTGTCAAGTGTGATTTCATTACCGTTTACAACCGCCTCATCTAAACCTTGTTCAGTAATATACATATTTTCTTTACCAAAAATTCCCCAGGAAAATAAAAAGACTATATTAGGCCCGCGACCCTCTATGGGAAAAACATCAACAAGTGGTTTGTCTTCTCCAATAAGTATTAAGTTCGCCGCAATTTTATCAAACAACAATTTCACTTTTTCTGTATTCATTTTTATGATTTTTATGTTGTAGTTTATTACTCACTTAGTAAATCATCAAATAACAACGAAGTCAACACCTATTTACGAAAAAGTATAATGAAAAATGTCCCGTAAAGCCAAATTACAAACAACCATTTAATTACATCCCAACAAAATTCTAAATAGCTTTTCATGCTATTAGTATCCTCTAAATTTATTTAAAAAATGTTTGGGAAAAATATTATAATGATTTACTTCGTCGGTTTCGTTGTTTTCGCTAATCACCACTACCTTATCTTTCGTAAACCCTGATACTACTGCGGCAAATAAACCAAGGGAAGGCGAGCGGACTGTGACCGCTGTACCAACCGGATATTTTTCCATTATTTGTTGTTTGATGTCCATAGTGTTTATAAGATCCAGTGAATGGAAACTATTGTCAACACAAAATCAACGTTCTATTCTCAGAAAAGTTATATTAAAAATTCAATTTAGATACTTTTCGTAAATTATTTATCCAGTGTCGATTTAATCCTGTTTTGTCACCTTGTACGGGGCAATAACGATTTCCCAAAAATACCATAAATTGATTAGTTTTTCCGCTTTTTTGCCAACGAATGTAATTTTTATTAACTGTATTAAAACAGATCATTCTTGCATATTTTTCGCGTTTTTCTTGAGTATTACCTTTAATTTGAATAGATTTTATACCATAAGGGTAAGAACTATTCGTTCCTTCGATAATTTTTATACTATTTACTATAATTTCCGCGGTTTTAGGAGATAGCGCGGCTATTTCCGCACCAAAAACAGTATAAATAGTAGAAAAAAATGTAAAAACAGTTAAAATTCTCATGTCTCCAAAGCCGACGGTCTTTTAATTGGTTGTTACTGTTTTACTAAGCTATCAGGAGTTGTTTGAGATGTCAACGGTTTTCTGAATTTACAATCTCAACATCATTTGGCGAAACATCAAATATTTTTGATCCACTGGAAGTAATAACTTCAATTGATAAATATCCATCATCATAAATATGAATAACAGTACCTTTAGCAACTAGATTATCAGTATTAATTTTTACTATATCATGTAATTTTATATTCATTTTTTATGTTTTTACTGAGGTTTTATTTAAAAATGGTCGTACGAGCGGGGGTCGAACCCGCATGGGTTTTAAGGCCCGAGAGATTTTAGGTCTCTTGTGTAAACCAGTTCCACCATCGTACGATAAATTATACTATTTTTACACAACTATATAACTGTATACCCATATAACCATACTTATTGCTATATGGTTATATTGCTGTCAGGCATTGTCGTAATTAATCCTTGTTAGAAAACCTCAAAATTAAATCTTCTTCGGATTTAAAAAACTTAGAATTTTTCCAAGCTCTTTCTCTCGCAACTTGGAGTTCTCCCAGTGATTCGTCCAAGAAAAGCGTTACAAGTTTGTCAGTTAAAAAAATAGTAATAAATTTTCCTACAATCCAATCTTCGTTACAAATATAAACCCCTTTATGAGAAAGTATATAATCATAATTTAGTGTTGCGTCTGATTTTAGTATTACTGGTGTGACTTTCATATTTGATCCATTGATTGTTTTTCTTTACGTGTCAAATCTAGCAAATCGCCCGCCTAAGTCAACTAAAAACTCACAAATTATTCTAGTTAAACTAATATAAATGGGTTTGTCTTTACGCGGCTCATGTTTGGCCTAGTACGTTTTTTCAGTTCTGAATTTATACGTATTCATTGGTGTTTTGACACATTACGGATACCTAAGCTTTTTAGGTTTGGCCTATCACGTTTTCGCGAACCATTCTAAAATTCTACCTCCGCGCCAGCAAACTTTGGCTCTTTCGGCGGCTTAATTTCCTTTGGTTTCGGTGCCACGCCCGTTGGAATCTTTGCTTTTTGATAAACGCTGGCTCGCTTGCCCTTTCCTGGAATTCTTTTGTTTATAACTCCTGTTTCGCACAGGTGTCTTAAAGCGTTTGCAATTCCTCCAATGGAAAATGTGTCATCTATCAGCGCGACCGCGCTGTTTACTTCACTAGTGCTAAAAATATTAGGTAAATCAATTAAAACTCGTCTTACGGCCGTCAAAGCCATTCCATCAAAATTCTTCTTTTTAAAGGGTTTTATTAACCTTTTATATGATTTTAGTTGTTTTTGTACAGACAAAATCTGTTCTAAATTAGTTTCGTCAAATTCTATTGTTTTCATTTTTTGTGATATTTCTACCGTTTACATGCACAGTCTCCATGATTTACGACGTTTGTAAAGAGAATTTTCTCAGTTTTACAACGACAAATTTAGTATAAAATGTTGATTTTGCTGAGGATTTATACTATTTTATACACGTACGTAAAAGCGTACGCTTTTTGTGAATTTTATAATAAATATTGATCATAAAATTATCTATTTATCTATTTATAAATGATCATTTAATCATCTTTTAATGATCTTTTAATAACATCTTTTAATAAAACTCTTTTCTATAATCACTCATCATTCTTTCTAGTATATCTGTTTAAATTTTATTTATTACTTAAAAAACCCACATTAAGATCAATTTCATTGATATTATTGATTTTTTTCCTTTCTGTTTACATCCATTCGCCGGGAGGATTATTCCTACATTGTACTATAAAATAAATAACAAAAAATAGAAAAATTAAAAACAACATTATGTTTTATTTAATGGTTTAATTAATGGTTTAATTATTTTCTTACAGAAGAGAATACATTTATGCAGTCAAAAGTGACATCACTTTATGCCACCACTAATCCAAAACGCCTCACTTTGCCTATCAATCCTAAAAAATCAGAAATCTATTACTTGTAAACACCTCTAAACGCCCGTTTAAGACACTTTAACCTCATCCCGCGACTTTGATACAACCAGCGGCCAAAACCCGCTGTATGATGGCAATGTGAATTATTAAACACCTCGCGGGAAAAATTCACGTCTGCATTTACCCCACTTCCCTCCAGTCGATGAAATAATGACACATTGATTTTCAGCGGGAAATTTATCGCCTCGGGTTAAAAAATTAGAATCTGTTTTATTACCAGACCTAACAATTTCTACCTCTTCAATTTTTGGATTTTTGGCAAACAGCGTCCGAGTAAAGGACCGCCAATAAGTTAGGCTACGGTCAAATGGATGGCCGCTAAGCCAGTTGCTACTAGTCCGTCGGTATACAATATTGCAATCGTGATTATTCATATTGTTTTAATTTTTTATAAATTCGCTATAAACATCTTCGGAAACATCTTCGGATTTCATAATTTTCCCTCTAAATAGACAAAGCTAGTTGTCGTCGTCTTTGCAGTCAATTGAATCTTGACAGTGACTAATCAGGGTCGCCAACAAGTGGTTATAGTCGCCATTCATGGCTTCATTAAGGACGTCATCAATTTCTTGGCCCATCCATCCCTCCTTCCTTGCCTGTCGTCTAAATGCTCCCATAAGAGCGAATGCATTGCCGTCTAAACCCACTAGAGCAAGAGTAATCTTCTTATTAGTTGTTGTCGTCATAATTTTATATAATTTTTGATTATTTAGATTTACTTAATCCTCCTCGACATCATTTACTAAAGGGAAGATTAAACTCAAAATTCATATTATTTAATAATGTTTATATTACCACAAACAACCACGCCATCAATTTTTGTGCAAGTTATAGTAGACTCTTCTTCAGAAGGAATTTTCCAACCACAAACACCCGCAAAAATTCTTAGCCCGACTTTTATGCTTAATTTTGCCGTTATTGAAAATCCTGCCTCGATGCCCTCTCCTGCCTTGATGCCCTCTCCTGCCTTGATGCCCCATCCTGCCTTGATGCCCGATCCTGCCTCGATGCCCTCTCCTGCCTCGATGCCCTGTCCTGCCTCGATGCCCTGTCCTGCCTCGATGCCCGATCCTGCCTTGATGCCCTCTCCTGCCTTGATGCCCTCTCCTGCCTTGATGCCCTGTCCTGCCTCGATGCCCGATCCTGCCTTGATGCCCCATCCTGCCTCGATGCCCTGTCCTGCCTCGATGCCCTGTCCT
>ERZ1292632.28-Hain-H43-01um-R2-28-length-139281-cov-19_pt1 | contig 139281 bp, 146 predicted proteins | sample MGYA00564407_ERZ1292632 | MGnify/ENA primary metagenome ERZ1292632 (study PRJEB36523, sample SAMEA6512637) | groundwater metagenome | collected 2019-01-08 | study: AquaDiva: Metagenomics assemblies of 32 groundwater samples | reverse complement strand
TTTCTGTTCTTAAGGGATTAAAAAAAGAAAATCCCGAACTCTCGGAAGCGGAACTTCAGGAAAAGGTAAAAATGTTTGCTGCCTCTACAAACGGAGATTTGCGTTCTTCGCCGCCGCCCCATCTGACTGGTGGGGCTGTCGATTTGACCATAGTTTCTTTGGAAACTGGAGAGCAAATTGATATGGGCAAAAAAGGCGGGCTGTACGGCACAGCCTTTCCCGATGCTTTGGAGAGGCAAAGTTCGGAAGAATTTGAAGAGGCAAAACAATTCAGACGGATTCTTTTCTGGCTTACTCGCGAACAGCAGATGATTGTCAATCCAGCGGAATGGTGGCATCTTTCGTGGGGAGATCAGATGTGGGCGTGGATAACCAAATCGCCATACGCAATTTATGGCGTTGCGGAAAATTTTGTGTACACGGCGGGTTCTTAAAACAAGACCCGCCATTTTGTTATAGTTTTTTTTTAGTGTATTATAAAAAAATGGAATTAAAAGGTAAAAAAATATTACAAATGGGATTGGGGATTTTAGGTGGTGGAGTGGCTACTGCTAGATTTCTTGTTGAGCATGGGGCAGATTTGACTGTGACTGATATGAAAGATGAAACAGCTCTCAAACTTTCGCTTGATAAATTTAATGATTTGAAAGGCAAAATAAAATTTGTTTTGGGAAAACACAGGGAAATAGATTTTTTGCAAAACGATATTATTGTTATAAATCCAGATGTGCCGGTCGGTAATAAATTTGTTAAGTTGGCGAGGGAAGCTGGAAAACAAATTGAAAACGAGCTGACTCTTTTTTATAAATTTTGTCCAAGTAAAAAAATTGTAGCAGTAACTGGCACCAGGGGTAAAACTACCACTGTTAATTGGATAGGTCATATTCTTAAATCTCAAAATACAAATACTTTAATGTTGGGTAATTCACCCGAAAAACCACTTTTGCAGGAAATAAAAAATTGCAATGAAAACACTAATGTTGTGATAGAAGCGCCATCTTTTCTTTTGGAAATTTGTGATCATTCAAAATTTGCTCCACATATTGCGGTTATTACTAATATTTACCAAGATCACATAAATAGACACAAAACTATGGAAGAATACGCTAGAGTTAAGAGTAATATTTTTAAACATCAAAACGAAAATGATTTTTTGATTCTAAACAAAAATAATGAATGGACTCAATTTTTTTTAAATCAAAAAATTAAATCAAAAGTTTTGTTTTTTTCAGAAGAAAATTTAATGGAAAATGAGAATGAATTTATAAAACACTGGGGAGAACACAATTTACAAAATTTTCGAATAGCTTATTTAGTGGCACACAACTTGGGAATTTCTTCAAAAGAGATAAATGAACAGATTTCAAGTTTACCTCAAATTAAATTCAGACAGGAAAAAATTTTTGATAATGGCAAATTGCAAATTTATAACGATACCACCGCCACCTCTCCAGACGCGTTAATGGCGGCGATGGAAAGATTTTTATTGGATAGAGAAAAAGTGGTTTTTATAAGCGGGGGTACTGACAGGGAATTAGATTTTAAACAATGGGCTGAAATAACTAAAAAATTAATAAAACCAGAAAATTTAATACTTCTATCTGGTAGTGCCACAGAAAAGATGAAAAATTTATTAGGTCTGGATAATTTTAACGAGTTTGGTAGTTTGGAAGAATGTTTTAAAAAAGCTTTGGAAATAGTGGAGAAAGAAGAAAAAGCTAAAATTATATTTTCACCTGGGGCCAAAAGCTTTGAAAAATTCAAAAATGAATTCGACAGGGGCGAACAATTTAATTTATTAGTAAATCAATTATAAAATGACCGATCATTGTTTTTTAAATGGGAAAATATTGCCCTTATCCGAAGCCAAGATTGGAATAGGGGATATCGGCCTTTTGCGTGGTTATGGCATTTATGATGGCATCGCAGTTTTCCGTGGCAAAGTTTTTAGATTTGCTGACCACTGGAACAGGTTTTTGTCTGGAGCCCACATTCTCAATTTAAATGTACCGGTAACTGAAGAAAAAGCGGAAAAAGTAATTGAAGAATTGGCTGTTAAAAATGGGTTTACAGAGCGGGCCAATGTCAGAATAATTTTGACCGGTGGTCAAACAATTGGAGGCATTGAATATAATTTTGGAGAATCAACTTTTTATATCATTGTTGAAAAATGGGAATCTCTGCCTAAAGATTTTTATAAGAATGGAACCAAACTAGTGACTTACAGGCATATGCGTGAGCTGGCTGAATATAAAACAACCAATTATATAAGAGCAGTCAATTTACAAAATTGGCGCAAAGAAGAAAAGGCGGTTGAAATACTTTACACTTATGACGGTGAAATTTTGGAATGCGCTACCTCCAATGTCTTTATTATTAAAAACAAAACGATTATTACTCCTGGCGAAAATATTTTAAAAGGCGTCACCAGAAAAGTTGTTTTGGAATTAGCTGGTAAATTAGGATTAAAAACAAAGGAAAGGCCAGTTAAAGAAGAAGAGCTAAAAATAGCTGATGAAGTTTTCATCACATCTTCTTTTAAAGATATTGTGCCTATTATTAAAATAGATGATTTTATTGTAGCGAACGGACAAGTTGGTCCAGTCACAAAAAACTTAATGGGGGAGTTTGCAAAAGTTATAAATATAGGTTAGGATAAATATATGTCACAAGATCAACTTATACGGCTCGTAAATAAGTCAACAGGAGAAGTTTATTGGACGCGCAAAAACAAGCGTAAAGTAGAACGCAAAATTGAACTCAAAAAGTACTCAAAAAAGCTTCGCAAAAGAGTGGTTTTCAAGGAGGCCAAAAAGTAGCCCCAAAGGGTTATTTTTGCTAATATGAAAATGGCTCAACGCGTTGAGCCGTTTGGGCCTATAGTTTAGCGGTAAAATTTTCGTCTCCAAAACGAAAGTCCGAGGTTCAAGTCCTCGTGGGCCCGCCTTCGCTAAAGCTTCGGCTGGGCAGGCCCGCTTAAAAAATTTTTTACCTCTTTTTGTATTAAAGATGTTTTCGGTGTAAACCAAACAATATTTTTGTCGCGCCTGAACCAAGTCATTTGGCGTTTGGCATATTGCCAAGTTTTTTCTGCCATTATTTTTTTGAGTTGTGAAGTGTCAAAGATGCCCTTTGACAGGTACCAGGCAACTAGTTTATATTCAAGTCCGATTTCGAACATTCTCTTCCAAGATAAACCTTTTTGATGTAAATTTCTAACCTCTTTCAAAAGTCCTCGCTTAAACCACTTTTCTATCCTTTTATTTATCCTCTTTTTTAACTCCTCATTTGGAATTTTTATCCCTATTTTGAAAACATCATATTTCGCTTGCCCCGCGAAGTTATGTTTTTCAGAACGAAACTGGGGAACTTTCCCCAACGCCTTGCATATTTCGATCGCTCTCACCAATCTTCTTGGATTTTCTCTCTCTATTGTTTTCGCCCTTTCCGGGTCCATTTTTTTTAGCATCTCAAAAAGTTCTTCTACTGACTTTTTTTCAAGCTGTTTTCTTAATTTTTCATTTGGCGGAACTTCCGGTATTTGTTTATCTCCAAGCAATGCGTCAATATAAAATCCAGTGCCTCCGCAAATGATTGGGATTTTTTTTCTGCCTGAAATATCTAAGATTGCTTTTTCAGCCAGTTTTTTAAATTCTGAAGCTGTGAATCTTCTTTTAGGAGAAGCCACATCAAGCAGATGGTGCTTCACCCCCATCATTTCTTTTTTTGTAATCTTCCCAGTACCAATATTGAGGCTTTTATAAACTTGCCTTGAATCGGCTGAAATAACTTCGCCATTAAATTTTTTGGCAAGTTGTACCGCAATATCGCTTTTGCCGCTTGCAGTTAGTCCCAGAATAACAATTAATTTCTGCATAATAGAGTTTTAACAAAAAAATTGATTTTTGGCTAATTTTTAATATAATTCTAATATAAGCCGGGATGGCGGAATTAGCAGACGCACGGGACTCAAAATCCCGCGATGGCAACATTGTGAGAGTGCAAGTCTCTCTCCCGGCACAATTTTTATTTTTGTGATAAAATAATTTCGTGATGAGTAATACTTCAAATTTCTATCAAAACTCAATATTTTGGGTGGAAGTGGATAAAATAAAATCCAATCCTTTTCAGCCACGACGGGAATTTGACGAGGATTCTATGAAGGCCTTGGCTGATTCCATCAAGCAATATGGAGTGCTTCAGGCGTTGGTGGTAACACGAAAAGAGATTATTAAAGATGACGGCTTGGCGGTGGAATATGAGCTCATTGCTGGCGAGAGGCGTTTGAGGGCTTCTAAAATGGCTGGCCTTTCTCAAGTGCCGGTGATTATAAGAATGGGAGAAGGAGACGAAAATAAAGACGATTTAATGAAGCTTGAACTGGCTATCATTGAAAATGTCCAGAGAGAAGATTTGAATCCGGTGGAGCGAGCCAGAGCTTTCAAAAAATTGGCTGACCAATTTGGTTTTAAACACCATCAAATCGCCCAAAAAATAGGCAAGAGCCGGGTTTATGTGACCAACACCATGCGTATCTTGGATTTGCCCGAAGAAATGCTTACCGCTCTTTCGGAGGGCAAAATAAATGAAGGCCACACACGGCCGCTTTTGATGCTGATTGACCGGCCAGATGAGCAAAAAGTGCTTTTTCAGGACATTATGCTGCGCAAAATGAATGTGCGAGATGCTGAATTGGCGGCGCGTAAAATCGCTATTGAAAGAGTCAGAAAATTTAATGCCTCTGTTGATCCGGAAATCTGCGCTTTGGAAGAAAAATTTGCAGCCAGTTTGGGAACGCGGGTCAGGATTGAAAAGAAAGAAAATGGCGGCAAATTAACGATTGAATTTTTCTCGAATGATGATTTGGAGGATATTTTGAAAATGATTCAAAACTCCAAAGAAGAACCTATTGACGACAGGACTAAGGAGGAAATTAAAAAAGACGAAAATACGCCAATTCCCACCGACGCTGAAGCTATGGCGGGCAAGGAAGAAGATTTATATTCAATAAAGAATTTTTCTATATAAAATTTTTGATATGTTTTTTGGCGAAAGAAGTTTTGGCGTACTCTAGCCATTTACGACTTGGGCGGGCATTTTTGCTTGTCATAATTTCTACGATTTCACCGCCGACGAGAGCGCTGTTTATGGGAGAGAGTTTGCCGTTTATTTTAACCCCCGACATTCTGTCGCCAATATCCGAATGAATGGCATAAGCGAAATCAATGGCGGAAGAATCAGTCGGTAGATCAACCACATCTCCTTTGGGGGTAAAAATAAATATTCTTTCGCTTAAAAAATCTTTCTTTATTTCATTTATAGAATGAACAACCATGGCTTGCATCCAAGGCATTATTTGTTTTTTATTTTTCCCTTCAGCTTTATAAAGGGAATGAGCAGCCACCCCGTATTCCGCTTCATCGTGCATATCTTTGGTGCGTATCTGGATTTCCACCAAATTTCCATCTCCGGTAAAAACAGTGGTATGCAAACTCTTATAGCCGTTAATTTTTGGAAAAGCGATATAATCTTTAATTTTGCCAGGCAAAGGTTTCCAAATGGCATGAATAATACCAAGGGCTTTATAACAATCTTCGGTTTTGTCAACGATAATTCTCATGGCTAGCATATCGTATATATTTTCAATATCTTTTTTGTATTTTAAGTATTTTTTATACAGACTATATAAACCTTTCACCCGATAATCAAAACTGAAATTTATAAATCCGGCTCTGGCCAATTCTTTCATAACCGACTTTCTGAATTTCTCCAACTTTTCCAATTTCTCGTCATAACTCTTTTTAAAGATAGAAGATATCTCATCAAAACCTTCTTCGTTGGCATACGGAAAAGAAAGGTCTTCCAATTCTCGGGAAAGTTTTCTAATACCCAGCCGGTTGGCAATCGGAACATATATTTCTAAAGTTTCTGAAGCAATACGCTTTTGTTTTTCCGCTGGCACAAAAGAAAAAGTCTGCATATTATGAAGCCGGTCGCAAATTTTTACTATAAGCACTCTGATATCTTTTGATGTGGCCAAAAGTAATTTGCGCAATGATTCATTATGACGGTTGGCTCCGCGGTATTTCAATGCGCCAAGTTTGGAAACGCCCTCTACAATAAATAGAATTTCTTCGCCAAATTCTTTCTTGATTGTCTCTGGCGCGGTTTTAGTGTCTTCCAAAACATCATGCAAAAAACCAGCCGCTACAGATGTGGCATCCATCCCCAACCCGGCTAAATTTTTAGCAGTTTCAAATGAATGATTGAAATACGGCTCTCCGCTAAGGCGTATCTGCCCCTCGTGCGCCTTCTTTGCAAAATCATAAGCTTTCCTGACCAGCTCTTTTTCCTCTTCACTTGTTTCCGCCAAAAGCGATATTATCTTTTCGACATGGTTTTCCATTTTTGTTATTTTATTATACCACATTAAAATTACAATGACGGCCATTGTATTTTGTATTGTAATTATTCATTATCAATCAATAAATCAAGACAACCAATCATTTTATTTTGAATCTTTTTGCTTTCTGATATTTTGAAATAATTTAAGTATGTTTTTGGGGAATTAAATTGCCCAAGTACCATTTCTTTTTTACAAAAATTACTATTTTGTAATTCAGTATAATCCAAATAACTACTCCATTTGTAGTTTGATAAATCATAAACAAGCCCTGCTTTTAATGGGTTTTCGTGGATGTATAATGATGTCCATAATAACTGCTCATTTTTTTGAATTCTTACGGCTTTAAATTTATCTTGAAAAAGAGAGCCGACGCGATTATGTTTTTTGTTAAAATATTTTGAAAAACCGCCACATAATTTCAACACCAAGGCGCTTATTGATATATCAGAATTTTGTTTTATTAGTAGATGAAAATGGTTTGGCATTAAACAGAATGATATTAAATCAAAGGAATTGGGTGGTAAAACTTTTCTTCTGTAAGCCGATTTGGGAAGGCCACTTCTTTTTATGAGTTCAGGAAATAAATTTTCTTTAAGACGAAACAAAAATACTTTAAAATCCTCCTCATCTTTGAAAATATTCATTTTACCTACACCTCTGTTATAAATGTGGTAAATTTCATTCTTAGTAAATTCTTTGTAATCTCTATTATTCATATCCGATTATACCACAATTAAAATTACAATGACAGCCATTGTTATTTTTGTTATTTTTGTTATTTACTATTTTGTCAAGTAAATGCAGGTAAAATTACTAAAAGTGGCTTGGAATAAGAGTTTTATGATTTCTTGCGGAAGCGGCCGCGGCCTACTTTTTTTGGTTCTTTCAAAATTTCAAGAGCGCGCTCCAAAGTGATAGTGTAAACATCATCTGTTTTAAGAGAACGAAAATCTTTTTGATGGACAATATATGGGCCAAAGCGGCCGATGTTGGCACTTATCATTTCTTTGGTTTCCGGATGCGGCCCAAGCTCTCTTGGCAGACTCAAATATTTAAGCGCTTCTTCTAGTGTTACTGATTTCGGATCTTCATTTTTTGGTATTGAAGATCGGCGCGGCTTTTTATTTTCATCATTTTTAATCCCAAGCTGCACATATGGCCCAAATCTCCCATCCATTATGAAAACTTCTAAACCAGAAACAGGATCAGTGCCTATACTTTCAGCTTCTTTAATTTCACTGCCGTCAATATTTCTCATACCTTTGCATTTTGGAAATTTCTCGCAGCTCAAAAATTTTCCGCTTTTACCTAATTTAATTATCATGTCGGCACCGCAAACAGGGCATTTTAATTTTGGATCGGCATCTCCGAGGTTGGTAAGCTTGGCTGTTTTTTCTTTTTCTTTCACATCTCTGGAAAATGGTTTATAAAATTCGCGCAAAGTCGGCTCATACTCTCTTTTACCGTCCGCAATTTGGTCAAGCTCATCTTCCATTTCGGCGGTGAAAGTGTCGCTTATATAATTCTCAAAATTATTTTCCAAAAAAGTAGAAACCACATCACCCACATCAGTTGGCTTTAAGGTTCGGCCATCTTTTTCCACATAACCTCTTTCTTCTATGGTGGCGATAATAGAAGCATAAGTGGAAGGCCGGCCGATGCCGCGTTTTTCCAATTCTTTTATGAGTCCGGCCTCGCTGTATCGGTTTGGCGGCTCAGTCTGTTTTTGTTCATTATTTAAATTAAGCAAAGAAAGGGGATCATTGGCTTTAACTTTTGGAAGTAAAACATCTTCCCCTTTAGCCTGCGGGTCAGCCAAAAGCCAGCCACTTTTTATGACTCGGGAGCCGTTGGCAATAAAATCAGGAATTTCAGTGTCAAGGGGCACCCTTGACACAATTTTAGTCCTCATTATTTCGGTATCTTTCATCTGGGAAGCGACTGCTCTTTGCCAAATCAAATTGTATAATCTTTTTTGATCTTCGGTATGGCCGACATTTTCTTTATCAAAATGTGTTGGGCGAATGGCCTCGTGGGCCTCCTGGGCATTTTTGGATTTAGTTTTATAATTGCGGAATTGATGCAATTCGGCGCCAAATTTATTTGCCACCACATTTTTTATTTGCCCCAAAGCCACTCCCGCCATATTTAAACTATCGGTACGCATATAAGTAATATGCCCCGATTCATAAAGTTTTTGGGCTGTTATCATTGTTCTTTTTGGCGAAAATCCCAATCTGGTGCTGGCGGCTTGTTGTAAAGTAGAAGTGGTAAACGGAGCGTAAGGCGCTCTTTTTGCTTCTGTTTCTATTACTTCTTTAACAAACCATTTTCCATTTTTAGCTGCTTCATAAATTTTATCAGCTTCCTCTTTGGTTTTTGGTTTATCCTCACACTCAGCAAAGAATTTTTCTTTTTTTTCTGTTTCTAATTCTGCGCCTAAAACAAAAAAAGTTTCAGGTCTAAAACTCCTAATCTCTCTTTCTCTTTCCATTAAAATTCTCAAAGCGGGAGACTGAACCCTGCCGGCCGAAAGTCCGTATCTCACTTTTTTCCAAATCAAACCGGACAAATCATAGCCCACCAGTCTGTCCAAAACTCTTCTGGCCTCTTGAGCTTTTCTTAAATTTTGGTCAATGTGGCGAGGATGTTTCAATGCCTCTTCAATGGCTTCTTTTGTAATTTCGTGATAAGTGGCTCGGCTAATTTTTAAATCTTTAATCTTTAATTTTTTAATTTCTTCCGCAATATGCCAAGCAATAGCTTCACCCTCTCTATCGGGGTCAGTGGCCAATATCACCTCATCCGCTTTTTGGGCCAGTCTTTTTATTTCCGCCACCACTTTTTCTTTGCCTCTTGAAATTTCATAATGGGGAATAAAACCGCCTTCTATATCAATGGCTTTTTTGTTTGATTTAGGCAAATCACGAATATGGCCGATACTGGCCACCACAGTATAATCGCTGCCGACATACTTGCCGATAGTTTTTGCTTTGGCCGGGGATTCTACTATCAATAACTTCATATTTATTAAGAATAAAGAAAAAAGGAACAAAAAGCAAAATTTGTAATAAAAAACCGCCCCGCGAAGCGGTTCGCATTGCATTTCTGCTTGCGAACCGCCTCGGGGGTCGGGGGCAGTTGGTGGATTACACCCCCTGCATTGCTTCAGTGCAAGCGAAGGCAATGGCTGGTACGCCGTGCGCCACGAGGATCTTGATGATGTGGGCTTTGGCTTCGTGATCCATCTTGAGAGCACGGAGCGGCCTCAAGTCGGTGGTAAGTTCGGCAATCTCACTTTCGTTGAGAAGGTGAGGAATTCCCGTGATCTCCATCTCAGCTGCCGCACACAATAAGCCGTTGATCTCCCCGAGGTAAGCGGGAAGGTTTGAATTCCAACATCTGCCAGCGATAAAATTCACTAGCCGGTTAATCTCTTTGACGAAAGCAACTTCCGCTGCTCTCTTCAATTCGTCTTTGTTCAACATCTTCATTCTCCTAAATCAAAGTACTACCAAACCGCTGTTCCCATCATGGGAACCTACGGCTGATAATCTATCGTAAGTATAGCATAGTCAGCATTTTCTGTCAAGTACGAAAGTGTCAAGGGTGACCCTTGATTGACACTGAGTTAGGAAAGGCGAATTTCTCCCATGGTTTCTTTAATGAGGCCTTTGAGCTCCAAAAGGGAGAGCAAAGTTTGAGTTTCGCCTATGGAGATTTGGTGTTGAGCGTTGGCTTGGCGCAGAATTTCGTCGCGGGGCAATGGTTCTATCAGAAGCTTGATGATAAGCATTTCTTTTTCAGAACAATCAAAATATTTTTCTTCATCATTTTTGGCATCATCGTCCCCAACTTTCTCCAAATGCAAAGCTTCCAAAATATCATCGCTGTCGCGGATAGGCGTTGCCCCTAATCTTATTAGCATATGGGGTCCAGAACTGGTGGTATTAAAAATACTGCCCGGTAGTGCTAGCACGTCTCTGTTGTATTCGGCAGCCAGCCGGGCGGTAATCAGAGTGCCTGATTTTTTTTCTGCCTCTATTATTAAAGTGGCGTGACTCATGCCTGCCATAATTCTGTTTCTCTGCGGAAAACTCCACTGGGTGGCCTTGAATTCCGGCTCAAATTCATTCATCAACATACCGTCCTTATCCGTAATTTCTTGCGCCAAATGAGTATGGGATTGCGGATGCAAAACTTTCAAAGAAAGTCCCGAGCCTGGCACGGCGATGGTTGATAAATTATTTTTGAGAGCGGCCCGATGAGCGATAGAGTCAATGCCTAAAGCCAGACCGGATACTATAGTAATGGGATAACCGCGCAAACCTTCTATGAAAGTTTCTGCCGCCTCTTTGCCATAACTTGTATTTTTGCGGGCCCCGACTATACAAAGAAGCTTTCTTGACCAATCTGGTATTTTACCGACATAAAAAAGTCTTTCAGGCAATTGATTTATTTCCTCAAGCAAAGGCGGCCAGTCTTTTCTTGCTAGTTTTTTAATCTCGTATTGCATGTTTGTTTTTATTGTAGCAAATGATAAGATAAGTGCATGCTTGATATTAAGTTTATAAAGGAAAACGCGGAACTGGTGCAGGCAGGCGCTAAAAAGAAGCGGATTGATTTTAATGTCCAGAAGCTGATTGAAGTTGATGATAAGAGAAAAGCAATAAGCCAGAATCTTGAAGAAAAAAGAGCCAGGCAAAATAAAGTAAGCGAAGAAGTGGCTCGAGCCGGACAAGCGGGCAATGCCGCCGAAAAAGAAAGATTGATAAAAGAAATGCAACCCCTGAAAGAGGAAATGCAGAAGTTGGAAGAGGAATTGAAGGAAATAATGACAGAATGGCAGAAGCTTATGGTGACTGTGCCTAATATCCCTGATGTTTCTGTGCCTGACGGCGATGACGACAGCGCCAATGTAGAATTGAAAAACTGGGGGAAAATTCCAAAGTTTGACTTTGTCCCCAAAGACCATATTGAGTTGATGGAAAAACTGGACTTGGCCGATTTTGAAACGGGCGCCAAAGTGGCCGGCTTTCGGGGCTATTTTTTGAAAAATGAAGGGGCGGAGCTGTCTTTTGCTCTCTGGCAGTTGGCCGTTGATTTGTTCAGGAATAGGCACAAGGATTATTCCATGATGCTGGTGCCGTCTTTGGTCAGAAGGGAAACTTTGCTGGGTACCGGATACTTGCCGCAGGGCGAAGATGATTTATATAAAACTCAGGATGCGGATTATCTGGCCGGAACGGCCGAAGTGGCTACTATGGCTTATTTTGCCGACAAAGTTTACGACAAAAAAGATTTGCCTATAAAAAAATTCGCCTTCTCGCCGGCATTTAGAAGGGAAGCCGGCAGTTACAGCAAAGATACCAAAGGCCTTTATCGGGTGCATGAATTTATGAAGTTTGAGCAAGTCATTATCTGCGAAGCTTCTCACGAAGAAAGCGTTAAAAATCATGAAGAACTGCTGTTAAACGCGGAAGAAATATTACAGGCGCTGGAACTGCCTTACCATGTGGTTGTCAATTGCGGCGGCGATCTTGGTTTGGGGCAGGTTAAAAAATACGATATAGAAACCTGGATGCCTTCAAAAAATAAATACGGCGAAACGCATTCCTGCTCTTATTTCCATGACTTTCAAACCCGCAGACTCAACATAAAATACAGAGATGCTGACAACAAACTCAAATTCGCCCATTCTTTAAACAACACGGCTCTTGCCACTCCCAGAATTTTGATTCAAATTTTGGAGAATAATCAGCAGGCCGATGGCTCAATAATTATTCCCAAAGCTCTGAGGCCTTATATTGGGGGAAAGGAAAAAATTTCTAAATAAGAATGCTCAAAGGAAGATATAAAAAAACGTCTTCAAAAATAGCCCGAAGAAGCAAGGCAAGAAAGTTTTTTAGCCTCTTTCTAAAAATAGGGTTGCCGACCGCTATTTTAATCGGTCTGGTTTTTCTTTCGCGAGCTGATTTTTTGCAAATCAAAAATTTTGAAGTTTTAGGGGTTGAAACTATTCAACCAGAGAATGTAAAAAATACTGCCTCAAATTTTATATCAGGCAATAAATTTTTTATAATACCAAAATCAGACATTCTTCTTTTAAATAAAGAAAAAATGGCAACAGCTTTAATCGCGGCTTTTCCAAGGATAGAAAAAGTAGAAGTTAATAAGCAATTTTTTAGCCAAAAAGTTGAATTAAAAGTGACAGAAAGAAAAGCAGACTTTTTGTGGTGCTCAACACAAGATGAATGTTTTTCCATAACTAAGGATGGATTTATATTTGAGAGGTCAGAAGATGTGAATAATAAAATTATATTCAAAGGAATTTTGGAAGAGAATCCTTTGATGAAAAATTTTGCCACTCCGGAAAAAATGCAAAATTATTTAAAGTTAATTGAAGTTTTTAAAAATGACGGATTTAATATAAGTTCTATAAATATTGAATCTGCTGATAAGGTGGTGGCTAAAATAAAAATAAACAGCGCAATAACCGATATTATTTTCAATCCCGATGAACCAGACCTCTTCTTAACAGCTCAAAATGTTGTTCTTTTAATAAATGAAACCAAATCCAAAAACCCTTCCGCCAACTTTCAATATATTGATGCTCGCTTCGGCAACAAAATGTTTTATAAATTGATATAATATAAACATGTCTGAAACGTATGAAAGCGATTCTATTTTCATAGCTTATGCCAAATGGCATTATGGCCAGGGCTTGCGTGAACTTTTTGGCGTGACCGGAAATTTTTTGTGGTTTATAGTAAATTTTTTTTCATTTAAATTGTTGCTCAAAACTTTGTTTGCTCCGTGGAGAAGATTGGGAGAACATTATGGGGGCGGTTTTGATTTAAACGCTTTTGCTTCCACTCTCATTATCAATGGTTTGATGAGGGCGTTTGGTTTTATTACCAGGTCGCTGGTGTTGTTGGTGGGATTGGTTTCTTATATTTTAGTTTTAATCTTTTCTTTTTTCATTTCTGTTATTTGGCTTTTGGCGCCGATAATACTTTTAGGCAGTGTTATATTATCAGCGACATTTTTTGTAATATGACTTTTAAAAAACTTAAAGAAATATCCCGACCGCATTATTATTGTCTTTTTTTAGATAAACTCTTTCCTAGAACACTGCGTAATGTTTTAAGAAAAATCTCGGCTCTAGCCGCTCTGATTTCATTTGCTCTTTCTTTTGATTTTTTGCCTCTTTATTTTAGCAAGGCCGATGGCTTATTTTTTCTGTTTATTTTCGCTTATCTCAGCCTTTCTTTTCTGGAATTTTTCTATAAATCTATGGTCAACGAAGGTTTGCAAATGAGAATAAGTGAAAATTTTACAGACAAAAATAAAAATCTTGATTACATTCTTTCCGGCATATTATTTGTTACAAATGAAATTGACGCCATTGAAGCTCTTTTTGAAACCAAAGCCGGCGTTGAAATTTTCATCCGGTCCAGCTTGTCTCTGGAAAACTTTAAAAATTTTATTTATTCCGACCGGTCGTCGATAATGACCTCGTCCTTGAATTTTGGCGGCGAATCTGTCAACTTGTCTTTATATATTGAAGCTCTTTATGACATTGATAAATCTCTACAATCTTTTCTTTCCGGCAATTCCATAAGCAGAGAAGAATTTGTTGGCGCGGCTGCTTGGGTGATGGATATGGAGCAAGAGAAGCGCCGCAAAGAAAGATTTTGGAGCCGGGAAAATTTAGGGGCTATACCGTCTATTGGCACCAGCTGGTCATATGGAGAGACCGTTGATTTGGGTAAATATGGGGTGCCGTTTAAAGATACTATCAATGTTTCTTTATTTGATATTGAAAACGGCTATCGGAACCGTGAAGTCTCAACTCTAGAAAGCATTCTGGAAAGGAGAACAGAGGCCAACGCCATTATAATTGACGATGATGAAAAAGTAGCCAGAGACATTGTCGGCCGACTCCTAAAAAAAATGGAGCTAGGAATTTCTTTGCCATTCATTGAGCATGAAAATATTATTGAACTGGATTGGAATGCCCTGATTGCCTCTTGCAAAAACAAAAACGGGTTTGAAACGGCACTTTTAAAAATTTTAAATCAATCGGTCTCGGCCGGCAATGTTATTCTTTATATCAGAGACCTTTCCGGATTTTTAGGCAGCGCCAAAAACTTGGGGGCAAATTTGCCGTCTCTTTTGTTTCCTTATCTTTCCTCTCCCAATCTTCAAGTGATCACTTCCGCCACCAACTCGGATTTCCATTTTTTTATTGAGTCTAACCCGATTCTTTTAGAAAAATTTGAAAGGATTATACCGGATGGAGCCGGAGTGGCCGAATCTGTTGCCGTCCTGCTGGAGCAGGCGCCTGTCATTGAAAAGCAATACGGATTTTTCTTTTCCTACCCGAGCATTTTGGCATTAGCCAATGCCGCTGATCGCTATGTCACTTACGGAGAGATGCCCGGCAAAGCCCTTGATATGCTGATTGAAATAGCGCCTTGGACGGTCGAGAGAAAGATTTTTATACTTAAAGAAAATGATATTTCTATTTTTGTTTCAGAAAAAACCGGCATTGTCACTGGCGCTATTAAAGAGAAAGAAGCGGAAAAGATAGAGCATTTAGAGGAGCTTCTGCATAAAAGAGTAGTTGGTCAAAATGAAGCGGTCAACGGCATTGCCAACGCTATCAGAAGAGCCCGCTCCGGAGTGGGCAATCCCAAACGGCCGCTGGCCTCTTTCCTTTTTGTCGGACCGACGGGAGTGGGTAAAACCGAAGTTTCTAAGGCGCTGGCTGAGAGCTTTTTTGGCGATGAGAAAAAAATGATTCGTTTTGATATGTCGGAGTACAATGGACCGGAAGCTTTTTCTCAACTGATTGGAGATTTTGCTATGAACAAAAGCGGCCTTCTGGCGAGCAAAATAAGAGACAATCCTTACGGCGTTTTGCTTCTTGATGAATTTGAAAAAGCAGCGCCGGATATTTTGGATTTATTTCTTCAGATTTTAGACGAGGGCATGTTCACCGATGCTCTCGGCCGGCCGGTCAATTGTCGCAATCTGATTATCATTGCCACTTCCAATGCCGGCAGCGCTTTGATTTGGGAAACCATTAAATCCGGCAATAATCTTTCCAAATCAAAGGAAACCATAATCAATGCTATCATCAGAGACAAAATTTTCAAGCCGGAGCTTTTGAATCGTTTTGACGGCGTTATCTTTTTTCACCCTCTCTTAAGCAAAGAACTTGAAAACATTGCCCGTCTGGAGCTAACAAAACTGGTCAGAAGATTAAGGGAGCAAAATATTGAATTGATTATAAATGATGAAATAGTGAATTTTTTGGTTGAAAAGGGAAGCGACCCTCAATTTGGCGGCCGCTCCATCAATCGAGCCATTCAAAATGAAATAGAAGACCTTATTGCCCGCAAAATCGTCAGCGGCCAGGCCAAACCCGGCTCTAAAATAGAGATAAAGAAAGAGGAACTAATGTGATAGAATGGCAAAATGAATTTTTGGAAAGAAATGAAAAACCCCCACTTCGCTGAAGCTTCGCGGGGTAAACCGATTTTATGTTTAGCGCCGATGGCAGATGTTACGGACGCGGCTTTTAGATATATTATTTCTAAATATTCAAAGAAATTGCCAAAGGGCATCTTTAAAATGCCCCGGTCCCAAAAGATGCCCTTTGGCAATTTTGTAACTTACACGGAATTTGTCTCTGCCGACGGGCTGATTTTAGCGCCGGAAGAAGGAAGAAAAAAACTTTTGAAAGATCTAGAATATAGCGAAATTGAGAGACCGATTGTGGCCCAGTTTTTTACAAGTAAGCCGGAAATGATGGAAAAAGCAGTGAAACTGGCAGTAGAACTCGGTTTTGACGGAATAGATATAAATATGGGTTGCCCCGACAAAGGAATTGAAAAACAAGGAGCCGGAGCGGCCTTGATTAAAAATCCGCTCCTTGCAAGACAGCTTATTAAAGCTGCGAAGCAAGGAGCGAAAGATGCCATACCTGTTTCAGTTAAAACAAGATTGGGATATAACAAAGACGAATTGGAAACATGGTTGCCGGAATTATTGGCTGAAAATCCAGCGGCTATAATCATTCACGCCAGAACCAGAAAGGAAATGTCCAAAACGCCGGCCAATTGGGAGAGAATCAAAAGAGCGATTGAAATGAGAGATGAAATGTCAAAGGGCATCTTTGACATAAAAACTTTGATTATCGGAAATGGCGATGTGAAAGATGTGGCTGATGCGCTGGAAAAATGCAAAGAAACCGGAGCTGATGGAACCATGCTTGGCAGAGCTATTTTTGGCAATCCTTGGCTGTTTGCTGATTATAGACCAACCAATGAAGAAAGGATTGAAGCTCTTTTAGAACATACAAAACTTTTTAAGGAAAAGTTTAATGGAATAAAAAGTTTCGCTATTATGAAAAAGCATTTTAAAGAATATTTAAAAGAACCAAGTTTGAGAGATTTAAGATTTAAATTGATGAGAACCAATACTGCCAAAGAAGCGGAGAATATACTTATGCAATTTAATACTCAATAAGAGCCAAACGAAACCAACGACATATCCAGCCAAAATATCAGACAAATGGTGTACTCCCAAATACAATCTGCTTACTCCAACTAAAATGATTAAAGCAAAAAGAAAAACAATAAAAACCTTTTTTAAATAATGTTTATCAAATTTCCAAATCGTGTAAAGTAAAAATCCATACAAAGCCATAGCGGCAGTAGCATGGCCGCTTGGAAAAGAAGAACCGCTTTCTAAATAAAGAGCTTCGGCAATTGGTCTGGCTCTGTAAAAAATATGTTTGATTATGTAAGTTGTAACAGCACTGCCGCCAACGGCTACCAAAAGAGGCAAAATTCTGGCTGTGTGTTTGTGAATATAAAAAGAAACAGCTGAGAGAAAAGTTAAACCGCTAACCACCATGTAACTTCCGCAGTAAGTGATAACAAGCATTACAAAAGAAAGCCACTCGATTCTATTTTCCGCAAAAAAAATTAAAACACTTTGGTCAATTGTTTGCATGCATATATTATAACTCTTTATTAAACTTTATGATAATATAATGGATATGAATTCCGTTAGAAATAACATAGGAACGGCGGCTATACTTGCTCTGGCGGCGGCTTTTATATCAGGCGTATCTATTTTCGTAAATAAATTTGCTATTAGTGTTATGAAAGATCCGATTTTATTTGCAACATTGAAAAATAGTTTAGTTGCTGTTTTTATTATTGGAGTTGTGTTGGTATTTAGGCGATGGAATGAGATACGCTCACTTACAAAACGCCAGTGGTTTAAACTCTTTGCAATCGGAATTGTCGGCGGCGCATTGCCTTTTGCTTTATTTTTTACCGGTCTTGCTCAAACAAGCGCGGTAAATGGCGCTTTGATACATAAAACGCTTTTTCTTTGGGTGGCGTTTCTCGCCATTCCTTTTTTAAAAGAAAAAATGGTTTGGCAACAGTGGGTTGGAATAGTCGCTGTGTTTATTGGGAATTTATTTATAGGAGGTTTTACTGGATTTAAATTTAATATGGGCGAGGCCATGATTTTTGCCGCAACTATTCTTTGGGCTGTAGAAAACATTATTGCTAAAAAAGCTCTGATTGATATTTCAAGCGTGACGGTTAGCGCCGCTCGCATGGTTATTGGTTCCATATTACTTATTGGCTACATCGCTTTGTTTGGCAGTTTTGCTCCTGTTTTTACACTCACTTCATCTCAATGGGGCTGGATAGTTCTGACTGGTGTTTTTCTTGCGGGTTATGTTATGGCTTGGTATGCCGCGCTCTCACGCGCTCCGGCAACTTTTGTTGCCACCCTTCTCGTGCCGGCCACTCTAATTACAAATATTCTTTCTGCCACATTTATAACCCATATTCTTGTCAGTCGCGATTTGGCAAGCGCTTTTCTGTATGGCGTGGGAATATTTATTCTCATATTATTTACTAACAAAACTGCAAATGGAAGGCGTTTTGCGGTGTAGTCGATATTCGTTTGGTCCTAATCGCTTGCATTATTGCGGACCTGATGCAAACAGGGAATTACGTGATTTAATTGAAAGTGGGAAAAGCGACATTGGTCTTTCAATTTTGCTTAAACAATTTAAAACTCTTTTTCCTTATTTAAAATATATTGCCGGAATAAATAAAATTAAAGACCCCTTTGATTCGCGAGTGGTTGAAGCCTATTGGCTGGGCAATGAACTTTTGGAAAAAGTGGAACAAAGAACTCTTTTTGATTTTTTAATTGATAGTTTAAAGGTTAAGGATAAGTTAAAGAAAAAAGAATTTAATTGGCTTGAAGAAAAAATAAAAAAGGGCGCAGTGCCCCATCACTCATTTCATGTTCTAAATATTTGGGATCAAATGGGCCATACTGATCATTTAGAAAATTTGGAAAGAATGAATGAGTGTCGAATTTCCAGTGGCACAATTACAAATGTTTCTGGGCCGGAGATCATAGTTTCAACTGAACCTCTTATTTATGAAAATGGTAAATTTGCTTTAAGTTCGAAAATTTCAAAATCACTGACGCGTCAACTTGAAGCCGAATATGATATAGAACAAATAAAACCCGGACAAATTGTCTCCATCCACTGGAGCGTGCCATGTGAAGTTATAACTCCCAAACAAGCCGAAACTCTCCACAAATACACTTTAAAAAATATAGAATTTGCCAATTTAAATATATGAGAGTTTTTGTTTTTGGAAATGAAGATTTGGAAATGGACAGCTTGCCCATAAGGATTTTACCGCGTTTGAAAAAAGAATTTCCAAGCATTGATTTTGAAGTTAAAGACCCAAATGAAGAATGGGAGATTTCTGAAAACAAAGAATTGATAATTATAGATACTGCCATTGGCATTAAAAAAGTCACAATTTTTGACAGTTTGGAAAGATTTTCTAAAACGCCGAGAGTGGGGATGCATGACTTTGACGCGTTGACCAATCTGCGTTTTTTGCAAAAGCTCGGCAAAATTGAAATAATAAAAATCATCAGTCTGCCGCTGGATATAAAAGAATCGGAAGCTATAAAAAAAGTGAGCGCTATCTTGCGATAGCGCTACTCGGCTTTCTCTATCACCATAAGTTGATGTACATAGACAAAATCTCCCACTTCAAGATCAAGTCCATTATTGAGTGCGTTAAATGTTTTGCTTCCACAAATAACAGAAACACACCTGTCATTTATTGAAACAACCACAGCTTCACATACATCACGATGGAGCTGCCAAAACTCTCTTACGATGTGTATATCCCACATAACCATGTATTTGGCGAAACGGATGGAAAATCTACGCATTTTTTCCACTGCATCCTGAAAACAACGCTCAAGCAGATCCACATCCGGCTGAATTCCGTTCTCGATAAACCATTTTAATTTATCGAAGTCGTTCTGGTCCATTTTTTCGGCATGTAGCTTTTCTTCCGCGCAGGGCCAAGCGTAGCGCAAAAAAAGCAGCGGTCCGGTTAGTTGCTCTGACATAAAAACTCCTTCCAAAGACACTATATCACTATTTTTCTTCCCATTCAACTTTCAAAAAATGGGCGGCGCAGGACATACAGGGGTCGTAAGCGCGGATAAGTTTTTCTATTTCAAGGCCAATCTTGGCCTTGTCCAGCGAAGCCTTGGCGGAGTTGGACTCGTCAATTAATTTCTGCACTAAAACCCCAATATCCCTCTCTATATTTATCTGGTTCTGACCAGTGGGCACAACCACTTCGCCACCACAAACTTTGCCATCCTCGCCTATTTCTACTTTGTGATAAAGGGTGCCGCGGGGCGCTTCTATGACTCCAACGCCAACAGCTCCCGATTTTGATTCGGCTTTGATGAGTGGTTCGGCTACAAATTTATTCTTTAAAAGAATATCAACTGACTCATCAACGCTGTGCAGTATCTCAACAGCTTGAGCCAAATTGTTGTAAAAAATATCTGTTGAGGGAAAAAGATTCAAAACTTCCGCAGCTGATTCTTTTGTTTTGGGGTGCAATTTGTCTTTGGCTAAATTAATGCGCGCCAAGGCCCCCACCATATAACCCTCGCCCTGATATTTATAACCAACAGCTTGTGAATATGGTAAGATTGTTTTTTCCAAATGGGCGCGAAATTCTTTTTCTTCAAACTTTTCACCGTGGCTTGTAACAATAGTGCCGTTTATGTAGCCATAAGTGTCGCTTGGCATCAAGGCAATATATTTTGTCTTGCGGTCAAAGTGAAATGGGGCGTTTTTGAATATTTCTATAAGGCGTAAAACCGCCTGGCGTATATTTTGAAGTTTTTTTATAGCATCTTCTATTCCGGCTTGATCTGGGAAATGTAAAAAACCGCCAACGGTTGGGTAGGTGGCGTGGACACTTCGGCCGGCGATAAGAGTTGCTAAAAAGTTTCCGGCTGATTTTACATTAAATCCGTCGTGGAGAATCTCGTGCTGCACCGGATCGTTCTCGTCAAAATCAAGAAAGGCGTCTTTGCCGAATATGTCAGGCATTGAAAAAAGATAAAGGTGCAGAGCATGATCGCGAATCATAAGCCCATGCATCATAAGCACTCTTAAAAGTTTTGTTTGTTCAGACGGCTTTATGCTCAGGGCATTTTCACATGCTTCAATACTGCACATAATATGTGAGTTTGAGCATGTGCCGCAAATGCGGGCCAAATGTTGGGGGATTGTCATGACATTCTTACCTTTCATGGCTTCAGTAAAGAAGCGTTTGTATTCCATGACGGAGAATTTAACATCCAACACCTTGCCATCAACAACTTTTAAATCAAGGTTGGCGTTACCCTCCATTTTCGTCATATGTTCAAGCGATAAGTCAAATGTATGCATCTTGGCGCAGTTCAACTACTAAATTATTAACTTTTTCCAAAAAAATTTCTGGGGACATGGGACAACCTGATATTTCTACATCAACTTTCACGATATCAGACACTTTTTTGACTTGAGGAAAAGCGCCAAAGCGCGCCACTAAAAAATCGATGTGCTCATTTTGCTCCGGAGTAAAAGTGTTGCGCTGGCCGGCAGGCAAGCCGACCACGGCGCAGGAACCGATTGCCACCAACTTTTTTGAGCGGCTTCTTATGTCTTTAATCTGCTCCTCTTGGTCTGGACCGGCAACTGCCCCTTCAATAAAAGCGATATCAAATTGGTCATAAATATTTTTTGACTTCAAAACTCTGACATGGCGAAAATCAAACACTCTCTTCCATTCCTGCCAGTGGTCATTAAGCACCTCAGTCATCACTACCGTATTATCCTCACAGCAGCTGTACGAAAACCACCCGATTTTGATTTTCTTGTCCTGAACTTTGTCGAAGGGGTCTTGCATATTATCTATTATAACATACCAAAATTTAGTCAAACATGTCAAAGATGCCCTTTGACACTATCCTTTCGTAAAGTTTTGTGTTTTGCTTTATAAAGTTTTTTGTGCTACCAAAAACTTCAGTCAAAAATTGTTTATGAACAATCAGATTTTTTCTATCAACTATAAAGTCGTTATGACTGCTCCATTTGTACTCTTCTGGTTTGTTAACTAAAGAATCTTTAACTGGATTCATATGTATGTACGAAGAAATTAACATAAGCTGGGGATTTGTCTCTATCTGGACTGATTTAAATTGGTCCTGAAAAACATGACCCACTCTTTTATATTTTAGATTTATATATTTGGAAAAACTGGTAAATACTCTGGAAATTAATTTTGAAATTGATTCATCCCCGCATTGCTCTATTAAGAGGTGTAGGTGATTTGGCATTAAACAAAAGGCGTGGAGTTTAAAATTTTCTGGTTTCAAACTACTAATCCTTATTCTTGATTTGGGAGATTTAGTTATCTCACATTCATCCAAATCTCCTTTTTTAATTCCCAAAGCCAGCCCTAACCTAAAAAGGAAAGCACGATAGTCTTGCTCGTCTCGAAATATTACTTCTTTGTTGTCACCCCTGTTGTATATATGATGAATAGAATCTTTTGTAAAAACTTTATAATCTCTGTTTTTTCCCATACTAAAATTATACCACACTTAAAATGTCAAAGATGCCCTTTGACATCTTCAACAATTATTTGATCCCAAATCAAGTAACACAGTATCTTTTATGGCCATCATAAATTCTTCTACTTCTGGAATTTTTATCCATGATAACAGGCCTTGAATATAAGTTGCGTTAGCGTTATCTCCTTCCCCCTTACTCCATGATTTTGAAGGATCATATTCCTTACTTATGTATTTTCCAAATTCTGGGTTGTAATGGAGTCCAGAAATATCAACATTTTCAATTATTTTTTCTACGGGCACAGAATTTGCCTCAATAAAAGATTTTTGCTTTTCTTCATCAGACACTTCTTCTCCCGCCAATTTTTTATCGTTTGGTGTGAGTGGTTTATTTCCTGATCCTTCCATGATTATATATTATCATATTATGTTATAATTATTTCATGCTTGAAAATCAACATAGTGAAATATTCACCATCGGCGTCGGAGGGGCGGCGGGGGATGGGGTCAAAAAGGCAGGGATTAAAATTGCCGATTTTTTGCGCGGAAGGGGATATGAAGTTTATGTTTCTTTTGACTATCCTTCGCTTATACGGGGAGGGCATAATTTTACGCGCCTCAGTTTTAGTAAAAATAGAATTTGGTGCGATCATTCAAAATTGGATATTTTAATTGCTTTGAATGAAGAGTCGGTGGAGTTGCATAGAGGTGAGCTTAAAGAAGGAGCAAAAATAATTACAGATATTCCTCTTCTTAAAATTTCTGAAAATCCTGAAATTGTTTTGGAAGAAGATGTGTCAAAGATGCCCTTTGACACTAAAACAGAACTTATTGATGGCAATACTGCTTTTGCTAAGGGGTTGCAGGCGGCTGGGCTTGATTTTTATTTGGCTTATCCCATGACTCCGGCCACTTCTATTTTGCATTATTTGGCGAGTCAGTCCCACTCCGCTAAAGCTACGCGGGATAAACAAACAAAAGAGGGTTTGAAAGTTATACAACCGGAGAATGAAATTTCTGTTATAAATATGGCTCTTGGCATGGCCTATGCCGGCAAAAGAGCTGCGGTGGGGACAGCCACGGGGGGCTTTGCTTTGATGCAGGAGGCTTTTAGTTTTGCTGGTATGGCTGAGTTGCCACTTGTTGTGGCGGTGTCACAAAGGCAGGCTCCGGCGACCGGTGTGCCGACTCACTCTTCCCAATCCGATTTACGATTTGTTGTCCATGCCGGCCACGGCGAGTTTCCACGAATTGTACTGGCTCCCGGCGATCCTGAAGAAAGTTTTAGAGCCGGAGCAGATGCTTTGAATTTGACTTGGAAATTTAAAGTGCCGGTTATTGTTCTTTTAGATAAAATTTTGTCTGAACATATGATGACTAGTTCTATTGATTCTAATCTTATTTCTGTGGAACGGAACAAAGACATGGTTTTTCCGGGCGCGCCAGATGCGGTGGTCAAAGTAACTAGTTATGAACACGATGAAAATGGCATTACAATTGATAAAGCGGAAGATGTTAAAAAAGCAATAGAAAAAAGATTTGAGAAGGAAAAAAATATAGAAGAAGAAATGCAAAATATAGAAACGGTTAAAATTTACGGAGATATAGACAATAAAAATGTTATTGTCTTTTTTGGCTCTACTAAAGGCTCTGTTCTTGAAGCCTCAAAATATTTTAACAAGCCGGCCAAACTGATGCAGATAGTCTGGTTGGAACCGTTTGATACTGAAAAAGTCAAAAGAGAATTGGAAGGCAGAAAAATTATTTGTATTGAAGGAAATCACAACGGCCAATTGGCAAGTTTAATTCGTGAAAAAACAGGCATTGAAATAAAAAATAAAATTTTGAAATATGATTCAATGCCTTTTGATCCAATAGAATTAGCAGAGGAAATTAACAAAATATGGAATTAAAAGATTTAGCCGCGAAAGCAAAAATAACATGGTGTCCGGGCTGCCCGAATTCGCAGATTTTAGTTTCTTTCAGGCAAGCTGTAACGGAATTGGTTCAAAACGGCTCGCTAAAAATTGAAAATATAGCGGCTTTTGCTGGTATCGGCTGTCACGGCAAAATTTCCGATTATATAAATATAAATTCATTCACTTCTTTGCATGGTCGGCTTATTCCTGCTATGACTGGCGCTAAATGCGCCAATCCGGAATTGACCATTGTCGGTTTTTCCGGCGATGGCGATTCTTATGACGAAGGGTTGGAGCACCTAATTCACGCTGCCAAGAGAAATTCTGACATAAATCTTTTCATTCACGACAATCAAGTTTTTGCCCTGACCACCGGCCAATTTGACGCTATGAGTCCAAAAGGTTTCAAAGGAAAATCAACTCCCTTTGGCAGTATTGAAGAACCATTCAATCCGCTACTTCTGATGCTTTCCGCCGGCGCCACTTTTACAGCCCGCACTTATGCGGGTGAGATCGAAAAAACAAAAAAAATAATGCAAGCCGCTATCGCCCACAAAGGTTTTTCATATGTGGATGTTATCCAGCCCTGCTTTACATTTTTTGATACAAGAGATTATTTTAAGGAACGAATGTATTGGATAGGTGAAGATTTTCCAACAAATGATTTAATGAAAGCTATGGATAAAGTACAAGAAAATATAGACGAGAAAACGCCGTTAGGCATATTTTATGAAGTAGAAAAACCGACATTTGAAGAAGAATTGTACAAATAATTATGTTAGAAAAATTTTTTGATCCAAAATCTATAGCGGTGATCGGCGCTTCAAACGACAAAAATAAAGTTGGCTATTCGCTGGTAACTAATTTGCTTAGCGGAAAGAAAAGAGAAATTTATCCTATTACATTAAAAGAAAAAGAAATACTCGGTATTCCCGCTTTTGCTTCAGTTCTTGATATTCCAAACGAAATTGATTTAGTTATTATTGCCGTGCGGGCAGATATGGCGCCTCAGATTTTGGTTGATTGCGGCAAAAAGAAAATACCAAACGCTATTATTATTTCTTCGGGATTCAAGGAAACAGGCAGTGTCGGAAAAATTCTTGAAGATAACATCACTGCTATTGCCGGAGAAAATAACATTTCTCTTTTGGGGCCTAATTGCCTTGGTGTTATTGATACAAAAAGTGATTTGAATGCTACTTTTTCTGCGCAAAAACCGCTATCCGGCAGGATTGCATTCCTGTCCCAATCGGGAGCCCTGGGCGCGGCGCTCATAGATTGGGCCAACGGCCAAGGAATCGGCATTTCCAAATTTGTCAGTTTGGGTAATGAAAGTTGTCTCACAGAAATTGAATTTCTTGAATATTTTGAAAACGACCCGGATACATCCGCAATTCTCATGTATCTTGAAAATGTGAGTAATGGACCAAAGTTCATGGAAATTGTTGGGAGAATTACACCAAAAAAGCCGGTTATTATAATAAAAGCCGGTATGGGCAGCCATGGAAATTTGGCGGTGAGGTCTCATACCGGCGCGCTGGCCCCGGAAGCTTCCGTGTTCGTTTCGGCCTGCAAGCAAGCAGGCGCGGTCACTGTTTCATCCCTGCGCGGATTTTTTCATTTGATTAAAATATTACCCCAAGTTCTTGATGCAAACACCCCAATCCAGCGTCTTATAATTTTAACAAATGGCGGGGGCCCATCCGTTGTTGCGGCTGACCTTATAGACCGCTCCCATTCCCTGTCCCTTTCAGTGTTAAGCGAAGACATAAAAGAGTCTCTGCGAAAAGTTTTGCCTCCCATGGCGGCTATCGGAAACCCGGTTGACATTATCGGCGATGCTTTGGCTGAGCGGTACGACAAGGCTCTTGATATTTTGTGCAACGCGAAAGATGCCGATGGAATTATAGTAATTATGACTCCCCAAATGATGACAGAAGTGGAAGCCACCGCCAAAGTTTTAGCTAAATACAAAAATAATAAAAAAATATTCCCTGTTTTTATAGGTGGTTCTTCGATGCAAACCGGGCGCAGTGAACTTGTTAAATTAGGGATGGCTTATTTTACATTTCCAAGAGATGTAATAGAAAGCTTGGATTATCTGGCCAGAGGCGCTCCTAAAATAAAATCATCGCATGAACTCAATGAAGATTCTGCAAAAACAGCCTCAGGAGGAGAAATGATGGAATTCCAAAGCGCTTTAAATTTACTTTCCGAATACGGCATTTCTATCAGTGGAAAATTTGTTAAAAATAAAAATGATTTAGCCGGCGCTATTTCTGAATTAGGGGAAGGCCCTTACGCCATGAAAGCCGTTTCTTCTGCCGCGATTCATAAAACCGAAGTCGGGGCGGTTAGGTTGAATATAAGAAATCCTGAAGAAACTATTTCTGTCTGGAATGAATTGGAAAATAAAATTGGATCAATTGAAGGAATGTTAATCCAAAAAATGGAAGAAGGCCGGGAAATTATAATAGGCATGAAAAGGGATAACACATTTGGGCCAACATTGGTTTTTGGCTTAGGAGGTATTTTTGCTGAAGCTATAAAAGATATAACAATGCGTATAGCGCCATTACAGAAAGACGAAGCTCTTAAAATGATGCAAGAAATAAAAGGCATTAAAATCTTGCAAGGCATGCGTGGCCAGCCGCCTGTAAATTTTGATTTGCTTGCTGACATTTTAGTAAACCTCTCTCGCCTCGCTCTCGCCCATTCCGAAATAAAAGAAATAGACCTTAATCCCGTTATAGCCACCGACACCTCTGCAACAATTGTGGATGCAAGAATTATGTTTTAGGAAGCAATTGTTTTAAATTAAAATTTACATCAGCTAACTCGGTTTCGTGGCTCGCGACTTTGAAATCCGATTCAATCAGTTTGTTTATAACAGACATATCTTGAGTGCGGTTTATGAAAGTGGCGCCTATTATTTCGTCATTAGCGTCAACTATAATTCTAGCGAAAGAGCCACTTTCTGGGCTTCTGCGTTTGATAATGCGATATTCGGGCTTCATACGCACATCTCCGGACATTGCTATATTTAGACCAAAACCTATGCATGTATAAAAAGAAACCATCTTAAATGGCTGTCTTGTCCTGAGCTTGTCGAAGGATGCTAACATATTATGTGCGGCGGTCTTGCCCTGCACCTGAGCATTGACCCAATTGCCGAGTTGAATTTTTTCTCCTAAAACTAAATCATTAAATTCTGCGACATCTCCAGCGGCATAAATATCGGGAATGTTGGTTTCTAAATATTCATTAGTTAAAATGCCTTTGTTCATTTTAATCCCTGATTCTTTTATCCAATCTAAATTACATGAGAGACCTATACCTATGAGAGCAAACTGGCAGTCTATCTTGGTATTATCTTTCAAAATTACTCCTTCTATTTTCTCTTTACCTAATATTTCACAAACCTCTGCATCCCTAAAAATTTTAACGCCGCCTTTTTGAAGAGCATCTTCAATTATTCTAGCCGATTCTTCATCCAAAAGAGGAAACCAATAATAAGGTTCGCGCATGACAAGAGTGACTTCAAGATCGGCCTGCCGCATCATGTCGCACATTTCAAAACTTACAAATCCAGAGCCGATAGCAATTGCTTGCTTGGCGGTTTTTACATTTTCAATAAGAGTTTGCGCCTCTTTCAGGTCGCGCAAATAACACACCCCCTTTTTATCAGAGCCGGGTATAGGCCAGCGCCTAGCCTCGCCGCCTGTAGCCAAGAGGAGTTTTTCGTATTTTAAAATCCTGCCGTCTTTAAGAGTGATGGTTTTATTTTGAGGGTCTAAGTTTTGGGCCATTGTCTCGCCTATAAAATCAATCTTATTTTCCGCATACCACCTCTCTTCGCGCAGCCAAATTTGGTCAAATGGAATTTTGCCGAGGAAAAAATTTGGCTTGGAAAGCATTATGCGGGAATACATACGGGGTTCGTCTGATACAATAGCAACACCCCCATCTTTGTCATTTTGACGCAATGTCTCTGCGGCAGTTGTGCCAGCTACTCCTCCGCCTATAATTAAATATTTATACTCTTTGTCCATTTTTTAACCTCACCCCCGACCCCTCTCCTAGGAGCAGGAGAGGGGAGAGAGAAAAATTATTTTCTTTCTATTTAGGGAATATTTTGTTTCCGATCTTATCAAAAAGCAGAATTGCTTTGGTTGGGCAGGATTCTGCTGACATCATTAAAGTGGCGTCATCCGTGGCATCGGCGTGGATTACAACCGCTTTATTTTCATTATCAAGCTCGTAAGTTTCTCCCGACACCGCAATACACGAAGCGGCGCCTATACATAAATCGCGGTCAATAACTATTTTACCTATATTTGAACCTTCCTTATTCCTTGTGTACTCTTTTATATTTGCCATTTTATTTTTTAATTTGTAATAATAATTTCTTTAATCTCGGGAATTTTTTCTTTTATCATATTACCCAACATATTGTTAAAAGTTTGATCATGAAATTCGCACCCCACACATTTTCCGCTTACTTTAAGTTTAACAACTTGCCCTGAGCTTGTCGAAGGGTCCTCTTCCACAATATCCACCAACTCTACATCTCCTCCGTGCATCTGTATGTACGGCCTCATTTTCTCTATTATTTTTTGAATTTTTTGTTGCATATTTACATTATATACCATCTAACCCCCTAAATCCCTCTTATTACTTCAACTCGCTGATTTACTGGCGCATCCCTGCTCAATTGAAATTTTATATGAAAAGAAACATATAACCAATTGGGATGGCAATTATGAAAAAAGAATTTGTAAATGTATAAATAAAAAATATAACAAGCATATCTATAATGGGAAAATTGATGGTTATGGAAAAATCTTTATCGGGTAAAATAAAAAAGCCCCTCGCGGGACTCTCTTACGCTAGCCCAAACGGGCTATCCACCTCCAAATTAATGGATTACCTATAATATAGCAAATTCACTACAAAAGTCAAGCTCTCTGTTGATAACTTTTTGATTTGCTTTTTTGTCTCAAAAGAGGGATAGTGATGTTGGTTGATAATCATAAGGTCTCTAAACTTAGAGACAAAAACCATTAAAATAAAAATGTGAAAATATTTCTTTACACACTAACTAGTCTCATTATTTTATGGTTTGTTAGTGGAGTAATAACTGCTGCAGTTGTTGGTTCTAAGAAAAACAGGAAACGGATTATGCTTGCGATATTCCTAAGTTTTTCTAGTGATGCTAAGTCAATGCTATTTGATATTTTTAAACTTTACCAAACCAAAAAAATTAGTGAGGTAAATAACATCGTTGAAAAAACAACGAATACTACCGATGAAATTATTTCTAAATTATCACCAGAGAATCGTCCAAAATATTTTTCATCTGGTAAAATATTTGATATAACCACTTGGACAGCGTACCAAACAAATTTTATGGAAAATGGCTATTCTGAATTAGCATCATCTTTATTAGCAGGAGTATTTTTTTTCGAACTCGATGAATTATTATCTGGGGAAAAGTAATCTTTATATTATAAAAATAATTAATATGATTATAGACATAACTACAAAAAAATATAAAATATTATCAATTTTAGCTCTTACACTCTCATTTATTTCAAGCTATACATTATCTATTCTCATTAGATATACGACTATATTTAATAATACACCAATAAATATTTTTGATAGTATATCCTCCGTTATACTAGTTATATCTGTAGTTTTGGGAATCATTAGTACCATTGGGTTTATAAGAAACATTAAAGACATAAAACTCTACTGGCTCATCCCCGCAATACTCTCAATTGTTTTAAATCTTGGGGCACTGATTGTGAATTGAATTTAAAAATAATTCTAAAAATTTGAGGGTAACCATTTAGGCAAATTTTTCAAGAACCACCCTCTCCAATGGCTCAAATGGTGGGAAATGAGCCGTTGGTTTTTTGCTCATACACAGATCAATGACGACCGTCTGATATCTGTGTATTTATTCAAAGTGTCAAAGATGCCCTTTGACACTTAAAACATGAAGAAAAATGTGGCGTTAAGAATTTGAAGATGACCTTTTGGGGCAGGGGCAGTTCAAAGGTCATCTTCTGGGATCGGGACCGAAATATTTTTCGCGATAAAAGCGGATGAGCTCTTCTACTTTGGGGAGGCACTCGGGGTAGCCGATACCAACTTAAAAGTGTCAAAGATGCCCTTTGACTTTTTTGGTGTGTTGTAATTTTTTCCCTCCCCTGAACAAGGGGAGGTTTGGGTGGGGTTTTTATTCTTTCCCGAAATACTTTTCTCTATAAAATCGGATGAGTTCTTCCACTTTGGGGAGGCATTGGGGATAGCCGATGCCGACCTTGGTTCGTTTTTGGACGGCTAGTAAGGTGGTGGCGCCTTCCAAGACGGCCTCTTCAATATCTGCTTCTGTTGTTTTTGTATTGGGGTCAAGAATTTGTTTTCCATCAACCACAATCCGTGAAAATTGTTTTGTTTTTTTGAACCAATCGTTAAGCGCGGCGCGCAGGGCTTTGTCGCCAAGAACGGAGCAATGGATTTTTCTATCAGGCAATCCGCCAAGTCGCTTCATTATATCTTGCGGTTTTATTTTAAGCGCCTTATCTATTTTCATACCTTTCTCGCCTCCTCGGCGAGCAGGTTCTGTAACCATTACGGAAAGCATAGAAGTTGAAGCGATGGCCGAGGCGCAGCCAAATGTTCGCCATTTGAATTGCTTTATGCGGTCGTTTTTTTTGTCAATTTTAAGCCAAACCCTCATGACATCTCCGCAAGCGGGTGAACCGACAATACCCTCTGCGTCATATTTTGCTTTTTTTGGATCTTCCAAAAGCAAATTTTTGGGTTTAAAAAAATGCTCCTTAACTTCTTTTGTGTAAGCCCAAGAATCACCGGTATATTTATTTACTACATCTTTTTTATTTTGTTTTGCCATTTTTTTTGGTTTAAAGAAAGATCGAGGGAAGAAATTGACCTTAATTTTTTAACAACATTTGATAGATGTTTTAAAACATATTTGATATCTTGCATAGTATTTTTCTTACCGAGAGTAAAACGAAGACTGCCGTGTATGTGTTCATATGAATTACCGAGAGCCGCCAAAATATAAGATGGCTCCAAATTTTGCGAATTACAGGCCGAGCCGGTGCTGACCATTATACCAAGCTCATCCAAATAAAGAAGCATAGCCTCGCCCTCAACATCTAAAATTGAAATATTTAAAAAGTTGGGCAGGCGATTTGTTGGGTGGCCGTTTAAAACCACTTTTGGAATGGACTTAAAAATGCCTTTTTCCAAAGCGTCGCGCATTTTTTTAATTCTCACAATTTCACTCTTTTTGTTTTTTGAATTTAATTCCAAGGACTTGGCGAAACCCACAATTCCCGGCGTGTTTTCTGTGCCACTTCTCAACCGCCCCTGCTGACCGCCGCCATAAATAATGGGGTTTATTTTTGTGCCCTTGCGGACATATAAACCGCCAATACCTTTTGGCCCGTAAATTTTATGAGCTGATATGGTCATCATATCCACACCCAATTTATCTACATTTATATCAAGATATCCGGCAGATTGGCTGGCGTCGGTGTGGAAGACGGGGAATTTGCCTAGATGGGCATTTTCTCGGCAAAATTCTTTAATTATTTTGGCTATTTCAAAAATAGGTTGGATCGTGCCGGTTTCGCTGTCGGCCATGGTAATAGAAACTAAAATTGTTCTGTCATTTAATTCTTTTTTTAATTCATTTAAATCAACCAAGCCGTTTTTCAAAACTGGCAATCTGACAATTCCAAACCCTTCTTTTTCCAAAACATCACATACTGCCAGAATGCCTTTATGCTCTATCTGCGACATTATTATTCGAGGAGCCAAAGGGCGTAAAGGGTCACCCTTTGGGGCAAAATTCTTCAAGGGTGACCCTTGGGTCCCAAAAGACGCCCTTTGGCTCCTCGCCACTCCCAAAATAGCCAAATTATCGGCTTCGGTGGCTGAACCGGTATAAATAAATTCATCAAGCCGGCACCCGAGTATTTCGGTTATTGTTTTTGTCGCCCCCTCAATGGCGCGACCGGCATTTCTCCCCAGCCCATACAAATTTGAAGGATTGCCAAATTCCTCCTTAAAATAAGGAAGCATAGCCGAAAATACCTTTGGATCCAAAGGGGTAGTAGCGGCATAATCAAAATAGTACTGCTTTTTTGACATGGGCATATCTTAACATAAAAAAGAACGACGCTGACCTCAGTCAACGTCGCCAAGATATTTGACCACTTTTACCTCCGGTATGCGGAGCAGGGTCTTTTGGTTCGGTCCATACCGGGCATTGCCCTTTATTTTTTTACCACTAAGAATGAGTGGCACCCAAAATGGGTCAGCGGGCATTAGTTTCTTTAGCGGCAGTCTGTAGGTCTTGTACCACTTTGGATTTGCCACTTTGTTCTTTTCAAGTTTCAATTTTCCTCTACATTTGCTCGCAATGAATACAAAAACTCTGACAACAAAATGACTCCCGTCTTTCCTTTGATTGTGAAAAGTCATCACTCCAACAAATTCAAGCTCTTTTTCCAGAGTCACCAAACCAGACTCTTCTCTCAACTCTCTTGCTGCGCAAGCTCTTGGCGTTTCTCTTTCTTCTATAGAGCCGCCAAATCCGTTTTTACAGCCAACCCCGATCTTTTCCAGTTTTTCAACAAGCAATACCTTTCTTTTTCCACCCTCTCCTCTGACTGGAAAAATCACGGTGGCGTCAATTTTATCTTTTATTAAGTCCATAATGTTCTCCTCCGTGTTTAAATTACGCTTTTTCAAAGATATTGCAACAAATAAATTTGTTGACTAAAAAATAAGATAGTGTTAGCATATTTGCAGATGCACACCCAAAAACTAGAAAACACACCCGGTTTCAAAAAGTTAGATCAGGAGGAAATTGCCGAAATTATTGGCAATGTTCATGGTCTTTCTGGGGAAATGAGAGAGTGGCTTAAAGAACTTGCCAATCTCACCGACCAGCCGGGCGACTGACATCAGACGGGCGCGCATTGCGTGCCCGTTTTCACTTTATATTTTTTCTTGCGTCAGCATTATTTTTTGGTACAATGACAATGTTCTTTATAAAAAGTGTTATAATTGATATAAATTATGGCACCTGATAGGAGAAAGTATGCCGATCGTCGAGAGGCTTTAATTAAAGCGGTGGCAAAAAGAAGAAGAAAGATTAAAGTAATGGCGATAGAATATAAAGGAAACAAATGTCAGATTTGTGGATATTGCAAATATCCGGGCGCTTTAGAACTTCACCATATAAATAAATCTGATAAGTCATTCGGAATTGGAGATAAAGGATACACAAGATCTTGGGAAAAAGTTAAACAAGAGCTTGATAAATGTATTTTGCTTTGTGCCAATTGTCATAGAGAAGTAGCGGCAGGTGTAGAAAAATTACCTACTGCTTTGTAACTTGAAAAATAAATAATCATTGAGCTCCGCGGTGGCGCAGCGGTAGCGCAGTCGCCTGTCAACTAGGCAGCTTTTCTCCGAAAGGTGAATTGAAAAATTCCGGGATAACGGTGGAACCCCCCGAAGAAAATTTCTCAGGGCAATACCGTGGGAACCGCGTAAAATTACTTCGTAATTATGCGGAGCGCCGTAGAGACTAGATACCGGAACACCTAAGTTTTTTAATAAGGTGGTGATATAGTCCACCCCATTAGTAATAATGGATAATGTGTAAGCGATTGGTCGTTGGTTCGAATCCAACCCGCGGAGCTTAGTGATTATTTTGCAAAAAATGGCTCACAAAGCCGTTTTTTGTTGGGTATAAATAGACTTTCTTTTTTGCCAAATTTTGATTAAACTAGGGACATGAAATTGGGGAAATACAAACATTACAAAGGCAAGGAATATGAAGTGATTGGCTTAGCCAAACACAGCGAAACTTTAGAAGAGCTTGTGGTTTACAAAGCTCTTTATGGAGAAGATGCTTTGTGGGTTCGGCCACTTAAAATGTTTGAAGAAGAAGTTGAAATTGACGGTCAAAAAGTTCCGAGATTTAAATATTTGGGTTAAAAATATGGATCATGTTGCGATAATGAGAAAATCTTGGGGTCTAACTCGGAAAATTCTAAGCGGCCAGAAAAAGATTGAATCACGATGGTATTCTGTTAAATATAAACCCTGGGATAGGATAAAAGAAAACGATATTGTTTATTTCAAAGATTCTGGCGAGCCAGTTAGGATAAAAGCGGAGGTAAGCAAAGTAATACAATTTGCCGATTTAAATCCAAAAAAGGTAAAAGAAATTTTAGATAAATATGGCGATGATGACGGGTTAGAAAAAGATAAAATTTCAGAATTTTTTGAAAGATTTAAAAACAAAAAATACTGCCTGCTTGTCTTTCTTAAAAATCCTCAAAAAATAAAATCTTTTGATATAAACAAGAAAGGGTTTGGTGCGATGTCAGCGTGGATCACGATTGATAACATTCAAAAAATTAAAAAATAATTAAGCCAGCTCCAGCGCTGGTTCCAACGGCCACAGGCTCAATATCCCGCTAAATTGAAGCTCCTGATGGCTTAACAGAGCCATATTTTGTTGTTATCAAAATAATATCCACTACCTTTTAATTTTTTATTTGTTGGAATGGTATAATGATAAAGAGAAAATTTATCAATAAATTTAATATTTTTAATATGAAAAGATATTTTGCAATTGGGTTTTTAATGATAGCGCTGATGTTAGTTTTGCCGACATTTGCCAAAGCCGAAATTCCAAGCGTAAGTACGGCTGTAAATATAAATACGAGTGCCAGCGCGGAGAATCTGATGATTTCTTCCCAGCAACAACTCAGCCGGCTTATGGAGCAAATCCAAAAATTGCAGGCGGAATTAAGCCGTCTTCAGGGAGAAATTAAAAAAGTAGGAGAGCAGATAGAAAAATTAACCAAATCTCTTAAGTTGGGCGCTGAGGGAAAAGAAGTGGAAACTCTGCAGAAGTTCTTGAAGCAGGACCCGGAAGTTTACCCCGAAGGCAAAGTGACCGGCTATTACGGTCCCCTAACTGAAAAGGCGGTTAAAAAGTTTCAGGAAAAAAATGGACTGGAATCGGTTGGTATTGTCGGCCCCAAGACCATGACCAAAATAAATGAAAGTATTGAAAAGAAAGAAGAATCAAAAATTAACATTTGTCATATTCCCGATGGGAACACCGCTAACAAACAAACAATCACAATCGGAAAATCAGCATGGGAAGCACATTTGGCTCATGGTGATAATATTGGTGCTTGCCCAGGACAACCGATGCCGCCAATTGCCTGTACTACAGACGCCAAGCTTTGCCCAAATGGTTCCTATGTAAGTCGTACCGGACCAAATTGTGAATTTGCCGCTTGCCCAACATCGCAATATTATATTAATGTCGTCTCCCCCAACGGAGGAGAAACTTGGACAACCGGTTCTTCGCAATATATCAAATGGTCAAGCAATCTTCCTGCGACTCATAAAATTATAACCATAAGATTGAGAGATTCCACCGGTAGAGAGCATGATCTCTTGAGCAATACTCCAAATGATGGCATTGAGCAGATTTCTGTGCCGACCAGTTTAATGGCCGGAGTTTATCTGTTTGAAATTAAAACTTTTCTGGAAAATCAGACGGTCTTTGATAAAAGCGACGCGACATTTAATATTGTATCTCTGACCCCAACCCCAACCCCAACCCCAACTCCCACACCCACTCCTGCGCCTGTTCCGGTTCCAACTCCAACACCGACTCCAACCATTCCTGATGTTGTTACAATTTCCGGAAGATTGATTGATTACTTTACAAAAAATCCTGTCGTCGCTGTTGGTCCTCAGATTACATCTAACTCAAATGGGGAATTCTCTACAAATGTAATAACATCTACTATTAACACGGCAACCCCCAAAGGGTATGGTTTGTCGGCTGATTGTCATTATTCTCAAGGTTTTACTGTGAGACGCGCCAATGATGGCAGTTTGACGGCAGATATCCAAGCTCATGTTCTTACGGGTGAACCTTATCAAAGTATTCCGATAACTTCTTCCGTTGTGCGTTTTGCAGATGTTTCCATGTGGCCCGCAGTGGACATTATGATTAATACGGATGTGGCCGCTAAATTTAGTATTTGGACAAGCTCCAAAACTGGATCGGGCAACAATGGGTTTAAGAATACACATATGTTGACTAACGCATTTATGCTGGAGTCAGACCCTTATGTAACATTAACCGATGCGGCAGGCAATTCGTTTGTCTCTCCGGCACACCATGAACCGCTTCCTTACGGCTGTAAACCAGAAGTTTTATCCTACTACGGCGGCGTATTTAAGTGGGAAGAATATCCGTTAGATTTTGATCCGGTAGGATATAATTCGTATTCTTCGGGAGATTCCAATTTAATTGTTGGCACTGCCTACAACCGAACGGTTGGTGTTAGCGGCGGAGTGGCCCCTTACACATGGAGTGTTGTTACGGGGACTCTCCCTCCGGGGATCACTCTGAGTCCATCCGGTGTATTTTCCGGTACTCCAACCGAAGCTGGAACTTTTTCTCCAATGCTTAAAGCGATAGACACAAACGGTGTAAGCAATGCGTTGATATGGACACTAAAAGTAAGCCCGGCACAGACAGCTTTTTCTGCCCAAAATCAAATGGCAAATGTTTTAGAAGCAACGCGGGAAATTTTGAATCAATTGCAAGAATTTCTCAAAAATAGATAAAAAATTTACTCTTAAATTCCAACTCCCTTTTAATGCCGGCCCAATTTAATAAAAGTGTTAAAATACCTTTATGGCTGAAAAGAAAAATAAATGGCAAAGATATTTAACACCGGCGGTTTTGATATTTGTAGTTTTTAGCCTCGGTGTCGGGGGGTATTTTTATTATTCGATGACCGAGGAAATAAACCAGGATATAAAATCTTTTGAGGAAACAATATTAAATTTAGAGGATGAAAATATTGCCTTGGCGCGGATGCTAAAAGAAGAACAGCAAAAAAATCAGATGTTTGAATCCCAAATCGGACAAATAGCCGGTACGGTAGGAAACCTGAATAAATTGGCCAAGACCGATAAAGAACTTCTGCAAAAATATTCCAAAGTTTATTTTTTGAATGAAAATTATAAACCAAAGGGGTTGATTGAAATTCCGCGGCAATACATATATGAACAAAATAAGAAGATTCAAATTTTAGCCAGCACTTCTCCCCATCTTTTAGCCATGATAGGTGATGCCAAAGGGGACGGAGCCGATTTACTGGTCATTTCCAGTTTTCGGTCGTTTGGCGACCAAAGTTTCCTGAAAGACAATTACAAACTTACATATGGTAGCGGAGCCAACCAATTTTCAGCCGATCAGGGATATTCAGAGCACCAATTGGGAACCACCGTTGACTTTACCTCTCTTGACTTGGGAGCGGCTTTCACCGGTTTTGGAAAATCAAAAGAATACGAATGGCTTTTGCAGAATGCTTACCGATACGGCTTTACTCTTTCCTATCCGAAAGATAATCTTTACTATCAACACGAACCATGGCATTGGCGCTTTGTCGGCCGAAAATTGGCGAAAAGATTGCATGAGGAAAAGCAGAACTTTTACGATTTAGAACAGCGCCAAATAGACCCTTATCTTATTAATATTTTTGATTAATTATATGAAACCTGCAAGTATAAAAAATATAATAATGAATGTAAAAGCCACGGGCATTTCACTGACTCCGGCGATAGATGACTATATCTGGAAAAAAATAAATATGCTTGAAAAATTTTTTGAAAGAGAAGCGTTAGCAAGCGTGGAAGTTGGGAGGACTACTAAGCATCACAAATCAGGAGATATTTTCCGGGCTGAAATCAAAATTACCACCAATGGACAAATATATTACGCAGTATCGGAAAAAGACGATCTCTATACCGCTATTGATGAAGTGAAAGATAAAATTGTGCGCGAGCTTACTTCCAGAAGGAAAAAAGTCATCCGTCTTTTCAGGCGCGGGGGAGCTAAAATAAAAGATTTAATAAAAGGAATAAGATCTCATTTTTGACCCCTTAAAAAATCATCGTAAAGCATTTCTTTTTTACCTTCGGGAATAATTTTTTCTAAAACCAATTTTCCGTCTTTAATACTTGCTGACTTGATATTGACTCTTATTTTTTTACCGTTTCGTTCAATGAAATAAAAGGCCACCGGCCATTCATGATAAGCGCGAATTTTACGCAAGTTTTTTTCCGGATTGTCTTCTAAATTTATTTGACCATCTTCCTTTTCTATTTTACCGCAAAAAGTGGCTTGTTCGTGATTTTGTTCTTTTATCTCTAATTTGTCATTTAACCAATCAGGAATAATTTTAGCCAGCATTTGTCCGCCTTTGTGGCCCAACATTTCTGCCAAATCTTTTTCATAAGGAGGATTGTTGTTTTCCCACGATATTATTTTTTTCTCGGCTAGTATTGGTCCATGGTCCATCTCAGCATCCAAAAGCATTATGGAAACTCCGGTTTCGTTTTCCTGCAAAATGGCGCTTTTAATGGGCGAGGCTCCGCGGAGTTTTGGCAAAAGGGAAGGGTGAACATTCAGAGTTCCTTTTTGGGGAATGTCCAAAATTTCTTGAGGAATTATTTTGCCATATGATGCCACTAAAAAAAGCCGAGAGTTTAAAGCCGAGAGTTTGGAAATAAAATCAGAATTATCTTTTTTAAGAGAGGATGGGTCAATAACCTCTATGCCATTTTCTTTTGCCCATACTTTTACCAGTGTTGGGGCGAGGACCAATTTTCTGCCTTTGGGCTTATCGGGCGTAGTTATAATAAACTCAGGCATTATGTTATGCAGTTTTAGCTCTTCAAGCACGAAAACTGAAAAATTTGAACCGCCGAAGAAAACTAATTTCATGATAATTTTTGCTCATTTTTATTTTCCGGCTTCATTTCTTTTAAGTTTGTCGCTTTGTCGGTAAAAAGGATTCCGTTAAGATGATCGATTTCATGCTGAAAGGCCTGAGAAAGCAAACCGGAACCGCCCAAAGTGAATAATTTGCCATTTTCATCATAAGCTCTGATCAAGGTTTTTTCTGGCCTTTCCACTCTGCCGTAAAGCCACCGGATTGAGAGGCATCCTTCTTCAGTCAGCATTTTCTTTTTTGAAGTTTTCAATATTTCTGGGTTTATAAAAATCTTATCTTTGTATTCTTTTTTTTCTTTCTCAAATTCTTCCATATTTTCCCTTTTAGATTTTTTGCCTGTCTTACTGGCATACAGACTTTTAGCTTTTTCTTCTGCTATTATTTCAAATATTTTTTTGGAGACCACAAAAATCCGCAAATTTTCTCTAATTTGGGGAGCAGCGATAGCCACCCCGTCTTCCTGACTATTAAGAGCTTTAATCATTCTCCTAATGATAGTTTCAACCTTGCGGCTCTTAATATCTTCAATGGCCACGGGGTTGGCCACCTTCCTTAAAATCTTATTTTCCTTTTGCACGATTTCGTTCATACTTTAATTCTACAATAAAATTTTTATAAAATCCATAAAAATCACAGCAAATTATCGGGGTCAACTTTTATTTCAAAGTGGGGAGGGAGGGATTTTAAGAGAGAAAGAAGATTGGGCTTGCCCGCCGAAGCTTCAGCGGCGGCGGGCCATTCATTTTTAGGAAGTTTAATAACAGCATTAACTGCGGATTGCTCGCCTTTTTTTTCGTGAGTGGAATTGAAAATAGCGGGATTATAGTTTTTGTTTTCAGGATTATTAAAAACATTTTTTAATATTTCCGTTTCTCTGGTTACAAAATTTCGGCTCCCTCGGACAGTTATTTTTATAAAAATGCCAAAAGGCGGATAACCCAAGACCTGCCTGTCCTCTATTTCTTTCTTATAAAACTCCACCAAATTGCCGGCGGTGGCGAATTCTATAGTCGGGTCATTTGGATTACGGGTTTGAATCAAAAATTTTTCTTTGGCCACATCTTTGGTTTGCAGAATGAGGCGGAATATTTTTTCTCTGATGCGAAAATCTGGAATAGAAAAAAGAGAATCAAAAGAAGCAATAGCAGAGTTAGCTATTTTTTTGTAAAGATAAGAAAAAGCCATTTCGGTGCCCAAAAGTATGGAACCGCGATTTTCGTAAAAATTTTTCATTATTTTTAGCGCCTTGGCGCTGGTTGGGGCAATATCTTTATACAATTCAAAAAGTTTTATTTTTGGAAAATTTTTTATTATTTCTTCCGCTACCCGATCAATGCCAGAACCAAAGGCCGCCAGCTTCCAACTGCCACAATACTGACAGACTTCGGCGGCGTCCCGAGTTTCTCCGCATTGATGGCATCTAAAAGCTCCACCAATTTTAGTTTTATATAAAATCATGGGGGAGGAGCAATTTTTACATTTAACTTGCTCACCGCAATCGCGACAAACAGTTACGGATGAAAGACCTTTTCTGGCGGCAAATATAAACATATGAGAACCATTCTCAATAGTTTCTTTTATTAAATTCAATAATTCCGGCGATAAAGTTTTAAATTCTTTTTCCTTTTTATTTGATTTTCTCAAATCTGTAACGGCCGTTTTTACATCTGTAGACAGCCGCCATTTAACATTTTCAAATTCGGAGACCTCTCCTTGTTTATATCTGTACAAAGTCTCCGCTCTCAAAAATGAATCTCCATAAATACATCGGATATTTTTTTTATTAGCTAGAGCTTCAGTAAAAAAACGCAAATCCATGAAAGGTCGTGAAAAAGTTTTCCAGCCACTTTCATTCTCTTTGTCTATAATAATGGTGCCGAAATCATTTCTTGGCAAAAATAGCCATTTGGCAGTGCCTATTACCAAGATGGGATGAGAAGTAAGACAAACTCTTTTCCACTCTTCCTTCAATTCTTTTTTACTCATGTCTTTGTGGAAAGCATAGACAAAAGATTCTATGCCGCGCTCCAGTTTTTCTTTGGTCTGTTTTATGTCTTCATTTTGTGGTAAACACATAAAGACCGATTTTTTTTTGGCAAATTCTTCTCTGATAAGCGATCTGTAAAGGGCAAATCTTTCCTCGTCTTCTGTTTGTAAAATGGATACTTCATTTTTGGTCTTGCTGTCAAGGATGACCCTTGAAATGCCCCTGTCCCAAAGGGTCATCCTTGACAGCGTATCTGGATTTTCCAAAACAAACGGAGGAATTAGTTGAGAGAGAACACTACCCCGAGTAGAAACAAAATATTCAGCCGTCTGTTTAACCGCCTCCAAAAATTCTTTCTGTAAAAATGGTTTTGCTGTCACGGCTGAAATCTTTTTTAATGAAAAGCCGGCTGATTTTATTTCTGATTTTATTTCGGTCGCGTCTCTGCTTTCTAAAACTAAAGCTGGGACGCTTTTGTCTCTAATATTTACTTTAACCAGAGAGCCGGGTTCCAAATATTTAGGTCCAAAATACGACAACGACTCCTTATTCAAACCCTTAGAAAATGGCAGGCATTCAATAATAAACATATGCATAATTTAAGATTAAAATCTCCAAACTAGCAAGCGGCTTTCTTTGCTCTAATCTTAATTTTTGTGGTATAGTAATTATGATATGAACCACAAACCGGAAATGAATAAATTTTACGATATAAACAAATTGCCGACTACAGAAGGGATTTTTTTTCTAGGTATTTCCATGAGTCGTATTGGAAACGCGCAGAGTCCAGAAAAATGTTTTGAATACCTAAAACATCTTGCTTCAAAAATTCAATATACAGATGGAATCGGGATGGAAATGTGGTACGGAGATTACTTGTATTTTTATTCAGAAGATCCGGCGCATAAATTGCGAGACAGATTCAAGGAACAAATGATCTCTCATAAAAACGCCTTTATGAACTTATTAAAAAAAGATCACCAATGGACACACAAAGCGTTTTCATTTAAAACATTTGGTCAAATTCTTCTTGAAAACTCAGACGTGTTTCCGTTAGCATATAACGCGGTACAAGATTTATATAAAAATGACAAGACATTTAGAAAATGGGTTGGAAAAGACTGCACTGATGTAGGGCACGGCATAGAAGAAAAAGCCACCAATTTTATCTTGGAAGAAATTGCAATGTTTTACCTTTCGCAGAAAGGGTCATTCAGACTGAACAATAAATTTGTGACAGATACCGAGAAAAACTGGACTCTCCAGGCATATCCGGGGAAACCACTTAAAAGTGAAATCTATTTGTTCCAAAAAAATCCTTTGAATCTTCATAATCCAAAGAATCCTTACGAAAATTGCTATTATGATCTAGATGAGAAAATACTATATGATTACAATCGCATTGATATTTGAGGGCAGAGTTTATGGATTAAGAACGGGGGTGTCTTTAAAAGGAAGACGACATTATGAATTTTAATATAAGAAAATTAATACCCGAAGATATCGACCAAGTTTACGAGCTTGGGAATCTGAAACCAGAGTTTACTACACATAGCGGTTCATTTTGGACAAAGGAGCAATTAACAGAATGGAGTAAAAGTGAAAATGATATATTACTCATTGCTGAAAATGAAGGAAAGATAATAGGATTTTCTTTTTATGCCCATCATATTCTAACTAAAAAAATTACTTGGGAAAATATATATGTTTTGCCCGAGTACAGAAATTCTGGTGTAGGATCTGCTCTTATTAAAGAAGGGCTAGAAGAAGTCAAAAAATTAGGATGCAAATATATCATGCTGTGTGCAAATGCTAATGATCAAAATCAATTTGCTGCATATCTTGAAAATCTTGGCTTTAAAATATACGGGAATGTTTTGTGGGTAGACAAAATGTTGTAAATAAACTAGTGAAATATGTCAGGATTGTTTGTAATAGAGATTTTATGGATACACACATTGTTCACGATCGTGAAGAATACGTGTATGCGGAATTTTATTTGGTTAAGCCGAAATATTTTTTGATTGGCTCGTCATTTTCAACCGCTTCCACGATCATATATAAAACATTATCACCGGTTTCCGTATCGGCTTTAATAAGTGAAATCAAATCTTCACAGCTGTAAGGATAAATCCAAACGCTGTCTTGCAATCTCATAAAACCTATGGAGACGAGAGCGTACCGGATACTATCCCTATCAAACCTTCTAGTTTCCGGAATATCAAAAACCAAAACTCTCCATTTGCCGTCCCATTTCTTCTTTTTGTTTAATTCTTTGTTTTCTCCCAAAAACAGACACTTAAACAAATATCTTTTTCCATACTGAGTAATTTTTAGCTGGCCATTTTTATTTTCCAACAGACCCTTATTGATAAGTTTGTCCCGTGATCTTTTTATTGATTCAATTTGTCTCGGGTGAGTAATGAGACCTAACTTTTTCATTGCCGACAAAACATTGGGAGCGATTGCGGCTACGCTAATCAAACCAGCCAGCTTAACGGTTTCCAAAACAATTTTTTGGATTTCTGCTTTTTTTACTTTTTTCTCTAAACTCATACTCAAATTATACTACACCAATAGTTCACGATCGCGAAGGATGTGTGTATTATTTTTTTAATTTGAAACTACAGAAACTGAAAATTGTGGCAGAGATTTAGCAAATCCTCAAGATTGCCGAATAGGGGAGTTGCTTGTAGTATTTGGATATGGCATTTTTTTCTAAAAAGCTGGGCATTGATTTGGGGACGGCTAATACGCTGGTTTTTGTGCCGGGCAAGGGAGTGGTTCTAAACGAGCCCTCGGTGGTGGCCATATCGCTTGAAGACAACAGGATTTTGGCGGTAGGCGCTGAAGCTAAAACCATGATCGGCCGGACGCCGGAAGCAATCGTAGCTTATAAACCAATGAGAGATGGAGTAATTGCCGACTACAAAGTAACCGAGGCCATGCTTTCTTATTATATGAAAAAAGCCATGGGTGGCTGGAGTTTTATAAAACCAGAAGTTTTAATATCGGTGCCGGCCGGAGTCACTTCTACCGAAAGAAGAGCCGTCATTGAAGCGGCCATCAAAGCCGGAGCCAGAAATGCCTATGTGGTCAAGGAACCGATTTTGGCTGCCATCGGGGCTGGTATTCCTATATATGAAGCCAGGGGTCATATGATAGCGGATATTGGCGGAGGCACTACTGATGTGGCTGTCATTTCTTTGGGTGGCATTGTCTCCGCCACCTCAGTTAAATGCGCCGGCAATAAAATTGATGAGAGTATTGCCGACTACATTAAAAAAACTTTTAATCTGGCGATTGGAGACAAAACAGCCGAGGATATAAAAATAAAAATAGGGTCAGCCCTGCCGATAGATGAAGAACTTTCCACAATTATAAAAGGCCGAGACCTTATATCCGGCTTGCCCAGGTCAGTTGAAATCAAGACCAATGAAATAGTAAAAGCCATTTCAAGAGAACTAAGGGAAATAGTAAAAGCCATAAAAGATGTCTTGCAGGAAACGCCGCCGGAATTGGCGGCGGATATAATAGACCATGGTATTGTTATGACCGGAGGCACTTCGTCCCTTCAAAATCTTCCGGAACTTATATTCAGGAGAGTGGGGGTAAAAACCACTCTGGCGAAAGACCCTCTTTATTGCGTGGCTCGAGGCACTGGTATTGCTTTGGATCATTTAGGCGCTTATAAGAGGACCATAATTGCCAAAAGATAGCTTTTTATTTATTTTTTTCAAAAATGCATCATGCTAATATTATAATAAATAAAGAAGATTGCAGGAATTTTGTTTTTGATATTATTAAAAATGATTTGGATTTTGAAGTTAAAGCCAATCCCGATTTTTTAATGATAAAGTCGGAGTCATTTGGCATTGATGATGCTCGAGATTTGGAAAAATGGGCTATTGGCAAACCCTTGCTTGGTGAATCAAAGGTTTGTTTTTTAATTACCAAATCCATCACCCATGAAGCCCAAAACGCCTTGCTGAAAGTTTTGGAGGAACCGCCTTTGGGAACCTATATTTTTATAAATCTGGAAAGTTTAGGCGGACTTTTGCCAACCTTTATTTCAAGAATCAGGATTTTAGATTTACCAAAGCTGGCAAAGGGCGTCTTTGAAATGCCCCGGTCCCAAAAGACGCCCTTTGCCAGCGAAGTGAAAAAATTTTTAAATTCTAAAATTAAAGAAAAACTTTCTTTTATCCGCGCTCTTTCAAAAAAAGAAGATAAAAATAATATGAAAGAGCTTATAAAAGATTTAGAGCAAGTAGCTTATAAAAATAGCTCTAAAAATATGAAAAATATACTAACCGCCAAGATTTTTGCCTCTGCCAGAGGGTCTTCTCCCAAAATGCTTTTAGAATGGCTCTCCTGCGTGCTATAATAGGCCCATGTTTGATTTTTCAGAATTAAAAGCAAAGAGCAAAGATATAGAAAATTGGCTTATCAAAGAGCTTTCAATTATTCGCACCGGCAGGGCCACTCCAATGATTCTTGATTTTGTGCAAGTGGAAGCCTATGGGTCAAAAATGGCGATTAAAGAGTTGGCTAACATTACAGTGGAAGATGTCAAAACTGTGAGATTGGAGCCATGGGATGCCGGCATCGGCAAAAACATTGAAAAGGCCATAAGTTCTTCCAATTTAGGACTCTCTGTAGCCCCGTTTGACAGGGGACTGAGAATCATTTTTCCCGAACTCACCACTGAGAGAAGGGAGCAGTTTATAAAAGTAGCCAAAAGCAAACTTGAAGAATCCAAAGTTTCTTTAAGAACTTTGCGAGATAAGATTTGGAGAGCTATTGAGGAAAAAGAAAAAACCGGGGGCATGGGCGAAGACGATAAGTTTAGATTCAAGGAAGAAATGCAAAAAATAATAGATGAAAGCGGTAAAAAATTGGAGGAAATGACAGCCAAAAAAGAAGTGGAAATAAAAACTTAACATAAATGACATTTTTAATTTTCTTGATTGTTTTAGGGGCGCTTGTTTTTGTTCACGAACTGGGCCATTTTTTGGTTGCAAAGAAAGCGGGAGTCCGGGTGGACGAATTCGGCTTTGGCTACCCGCCCAGAGCTCTGATAATCGGCAAGAAATGGGGCACTTTGTTTACTTTAAACTGGATTCCTTTTGGCGGTTTTGTCAAAATTTTCGGCGAAAATTATGAAGAGGGAACTCCACCCCTTGCCCCTTCTCCTTTGCAAGGAGAAGGGGTTGGAGACGAGGTAGGTAAAAACTTCACTCAAGTCTCCAAAAAATGGCAGGCAACCATATTGGCTAGTGGGGTGATTTTCAATATTATTTTTGCTTGGTTTCTTTTTTCTTTAGGTTTTATGATTGGTTTGCCGACTTCGGTAGAAAATGATTTTGGCGCTGCTGTTAAAAATCCGGTTCTGACTATTATAGATATTCTTCCGGATTCTCCCGCTCAAAAAGTTGGTCTCAAAACTGGCGATAAAGTAAAGAGTCTTTCTTTGGATAACGGTAATGTGCCGCGAGAATTAAATCCAGAGAGCGTTTCCAATTTTATAAATAATTCTGCTAGCCAGATTTCAATGGAAATAAATCGGGGAAAGGAAGTTTTGAATTTCAAACTTACGCCGGAAACCGGCATGGTGGAGAATAAAAAAATAATTGGCATCAGCATGGATATGGTCGGCATTCTTTCCTTGCCGGTCCATAAAGCGATTTATGAAGGAGGCAGAACCGCTTTTAAAATAACTTATCTAACGGCAGGCGGTCTTTTAAATTTAATCAAAAATGCAGCAAGAGGAGAAGCTGATATTTCAAATGTGGCCGGTCCAGTTGGCATTGTTGGTTTGGTGGGGGATGCCTCGCGGCTTGGCTTGGCTTATTTGATTACTTTTACCGCTCTTATTTCCGTAAATTTAGCCATCATAAATCTAATTCCATTTCCAGCTCTAGATGGCGGCCGAATTATTTTTGTGGCCATTGAAGGCATTACTAAAAAAACCATCAATCCCAAAATTGCCCAAATTTTGAACACTGCTGGTTTTGCTCTCCTCATCATTTTAATGCTCATAGTCACCTACCGCGACATTTTGCGTCTGTTTTAAAATCCTTATTTATAGCCATATTTTGACAATATAAAAAAGAAAATTGCTTTTTTTACAATTTTGCTTGACAAAGTATTTGTGATATGCTATCCTTCCTAGCAGAACATTGCTAACCTTAATGATATTTCGTCTGTACCACTAGGGTGTAGACTTACAGTTACATTAAGCATTAGTGACGAAATTTGTCCACGAGCTGGGGAGTGGACTTGAATTAATCCCCCAGCAAAACCAACTGGCCCCAAAAAGGTCAGTTTTGCGTTATAAAAATTTTCTTTTGCTCAAAATAGTATTTTGGGTTATCATTAAAGAATGAGACAATCGCAACTTTTTACCAAGACTAGAAGAGAGGCGCCGGCGGATGAAACGGCTAAAAATGCCCAACTTCTAATAAGAGCCGGCTATATTCACAAGGAAATGGCAGGCGTGTATTCATTCTTGCCTCTTGGTTTAAGTGTGATAAAAAAAATAGAAAATATCATCCGGGAAGAAATGAACGCTATCGGAGGCATAGAAATGAAAACCTCCATACTTCAAAATAAGGAAATATGGGAAAAATCAAACAGATGGGATGACAGCGTGGTAGATAATTGGTTTAAAACAAAACTGAAAAGCGGCGGAGAAATAGGCCTATCATTCACCAACGAAGAAGCTTACTCAAATATTTTAAAGCAACATTTAAATTCTTATAAGGATTTGCCGTTATATCCTTACGATTTCAAAGAAATATTCAGAAATGAAGCGAGAAGCAAATCTGGAATTATAAGAGGGAGAGAATTTTACTGGAAAGCCCTATACTCATTTTCTAAGAATGAAACGGAGCATAATGTTTTTTATGAAAAGTCGAAAGTTGCTTACCAAAGCATCTTCCAGAAAGTTGGAATAGGGGCTTTGACTTATATAACTTTCTCATCAGGTGGCACTTTCTCAAAATTTTCCCACGAATTTCAGACTGTAACTGATGCCGGTGAAGACACGATCTATGTTGATGAAAAAAATAAAATAGCCATTAATAAAGAAGTTTACAATGATGAAGTTATAGAAAACCTAGGTCTTCAAAAAGAAAAGCTTGTCGAAAAGAAAGCGATTGAAGTTGGTAACATTTTTACTCTGGGTACCAAATTTTCAGAGCCGTTTGATCTGAAATATAAAAATGAAAAAGGAGAAGATAAAATAGTTTTCATGGGTTGTTATGGTATTGGTTTGGGGCGTCTCATGGGAACTATTGTTGAGTTATTTTCTGATGATAAAGGAATTATTTGGCCAGAAAGTGTTGCCCCCTTTAAATTTCATATTGTGGAAATACTTTCGGATAAAAAAGAGGTGAGAGAAATGGCTGAAAAAATTTATAAAAAATTGGGTGAGGAAAATGTTTTGTATGATGATAGAGATTTAAGAGCTGGGGAAAAATTTGCCGACGCTGACCTTTTGGGTATGCCATATCAAATTATTGTCAGTGAAAAAAATATAGCTTCCGGAAAACTGGAACTCAAAAACAGGAAAACAGGAGAAGTGAAAATGGTTTCTGAAAACGAAATTTCGGGCTTGATAAAATAAAAATTTAAACAAGACGAACGCAGAAATTTGTGATAGATTATCCGTATGTTCAAAGAGAAATTGGAACAATGGATGCGGGTTTTGCGTAATGATATAGGCATTGATTTGGGCACGGCCAATATGCTGGTTTATGTTCGTGGCAAAGGTATTATTTTAAACGAGCCCTCGGTAGTTGCCGTCAATCAAAAAACCGGCCAAGTGGTTGCCGTTGGCACTGAGGCTAAAAATATGCTCGGCCGAACGCCGCCGCATATTATAGCAGTGCGGCCAATTGTGGACGGAGTGATATCAGATTTTGAGGTGACGGAGGAAATGATTCAATATCTTTTAAACAAAGCCCAAGCGGTTTCAAAAAAATTTTTTGGGCCGAGAGTGGTGGTTGGAGTGCCTTCCGGCATAACCAATGTGGAAACCAGGGCGGTTCGAGATGCCACCAAAAATGCTGGAGCCGGTGAAGTTCATATTGTGGAAGAACCAATGGCGGCTGCCATCGGCATGCATCTGCCCGTAAATGAACCATTGGGCAACATGGTTATTGATATGGGAGGCGGCACTGCCGATATTGCAGTTATATCTTTAGGCGGAGTAGTGAGCGCCAAAAATATTCGAGTGGCGGGAGATAAATTAAATAGCGACATCGCTGCCTATATAAGAAGCGAATTTAAAATAATTATCGGTGAAAAAACAGCGGAAAGCATAAAAATATCCATCATCTCCCTTTTGCCGGCAGAAAGTCCTTTTGAAACACAAGCTCGAGGCCGGGATTTAATTACCGGTTTGCCCAGAGAAGTGGTGGTTACTGATGCTGATATAAGAGACGCGGTTTCGCATTCGGTTGAAAGATTGGTTGAAGCGGTCAAAGAGGTGCTGGAGGTCACTCCGCCAGAAATACTTTCCGATATAATGCATCGCGGCATTTATCTGGCGGGTGGCGGGGCGCTGATAAAAGGATTTGCGGAAATTTTAAAAGAAGAAGTAAAAATACCGGTTTATGTTGCCGATGACCCTTTAACTTGTGTGGTTCGGGGAACTGGTATTATCCTTGAAAAACTTGATAAATTCAGGGACATTTTAATCGCTGATGAAAATGATATTTCAAATAAAACACACTAAACAAAATTTATTTGGCAGAAATTTTTTTAAGATATTTATCATATTTTTAATAATTTTAGTGTTTGTTTTGATATTTAATATTTTTGGTCCAGCGCGTTCTTTGGCATCAGAAATTTTTTCTCCTTTCTTTAAAACCGGAAACTTTTTTTATGAAAGAATGAGCCAAATTCCTAAAATTTTTGCTGATAAGAATAAACTGATAGAAGAAAACAAAAAGCTTTTAGCTGAAGTAGAAAATAGCCGTCTTGATATAATTGATTATGAATCTATAAAGTACGAAAATCAAAAATTACGCCGGGAGCTTGAAATAAGACCGGAAGGCAATTTTATAGCTGCTTCTATTATAGCCAAATCCCCCCAAATACCACCAGATTCTTTATTTTTAGACAAAGGTTTTAAAGATGGCTTAAACAATGGAGATTTAGTGCTGGCTGGCGAGAGAATTTTGATTGGTAAGATTGCAAAAATGTCCAAAAACAGAGCCATGGTTGCTCTCAACTCTTTTGCCAATGCGGTTTCTTATGGATATGTGGCTAGAACCAACGAACCGCTTGAAATAAATGGCGGTGGCGGCGGACGTTTAGAAACCAAAGTTGCCATTGATTTTGATATCATCGCAGGAGACAAAATAATGGTGGCCGATTCTTTTACTTATCTGGCGGCCATTGTGGGGGTGGTAGAAGAAGATCAGTCCTCTGGTTTCAAAAATATTTTTATGTCCCTACCGGTTGACGTCTCCAAAATTAGCATTGTATTTATAGAACCTCTTACCAGCGAATAATTTTTTAATGTATAGAACTTTATATTTTTTGGCAATCATAATTTTTCCAGTTATTTTTAGCTGGTGGCTTTTTATACCAATGGCGCTGTTTTTTGTTTATTTGGCCAAATTGCCATATGAGATAATTTTAGCCGGTTTTTTACTTGATATGGTTTATTATTTTGGAGACGGATTTTTAGCTAGACATTTATTGATCGTATTTTCCTTATTGCTCATTATTTTGGCTTTATTTTTAAATAGCCGGATTCATTGGCGTAAAGTTATATAAATATGAAGAGAAGTTACAAAGATATCGCTCCGGATGAGATTTTTATGGATTCAAAGAATCTGCCGGAGTTTGATGTCTATCAATTTGAGGGCCGGCTGGAAAAACCGATTTCCCCGAAAATTTTTTCTTTTTTAGGTTTGGGGTGCTTTTTGGTGGCTGTTATTTTTTTAATAAAATTTGCTTCTCTGCAAATTGTCCACGGCTCTTTTTATAAAGACAGAAGCGAGAATAATAAATTGAAGCAGATTTTATTGGTGGCTCCCAGAGGCGCCATATATAGCAGAGACGGAAAACAACTGGCTTGGAATCAAAAATCAGATAATGAATCGGATTTTCCGTTGCGCAAATATACATCGGTGCCGGGGTTTTCCAATTTACTGGGGTTTATAAAATATCCGGCCAAAGATAAATCAGGTTTTTATTATGAAGAAGAATTCTTGCCGAAAGACGGGGCAGAGCTTTATTTAAATGAAATACTTTCCGGCAGAAATGGTCTGGAACTGATAGAAACTTCCGTAGATGGAAATGTAGTTTCTCAAAATGTTGTTCAGTCATCAAAAAATGGAGAAGACGCTATTCTCTCAATTGATGCGAGATTGCAAGGTGAACTTTATAAAATAATTTCAAGCCTGGCCTCTTCGGCAGGTTTTCGAGGCGGCGCCGGAGTAATTATGGATGTTAACTCCGGGGAGATGCTGGTCATGGCCAGTTTCCCGGGATATGACTCAGCCTTGATGACCGAAGGAAAAGATGCAGAAAAAATAGAGAATTATTATAAAGATGCAAGCAACCCTTTTCTAAACAGAGTTATCTCGGGACTTTATGCTCCGGGTTCAATCGTCAAACCATTTTTGGCTTTTGCCGCTTTGGAAGAAAAAATTATTTCTCCGGAAAAAGAGATAATAAGCACCGGCAAAATTGAAGTACCTAATCCCTATGACCCCGACAAACCGTCTATTTTTAAAGATTGGAAAGCTCACGGAGCGGTTAATATGAGAAAAGCCATCGCTGTTTCTTCTGATGTTTATTTTTATGAAATCGGCGGCGGTTTTGAAAACCAAAAAGGCTTGGGTATTGAGAGAATAAAAAAATATCTGGAAAATTTTGGTTTTAGCAAAAAAACCGGATTTGACCAGCAAAAAGAGGCTATGGGCGTAATTCCAAACCCAAAATGGAAAGAAAAAAATTTTGCCGGCGAGATTTGGAGAATAGGTGACACTTATAATACAGCTATTGGCCAATATGGCATGCAGATTACTCCCATTCAGGCGATAGTAGCAACAGCCGCTTTGGCAAATGGAGGCAATTTATTGACCCCTTCAATTTTATTTACAGCTACTAGCACTATTGCTTCGGGTGTAAAAATGAAAGGCCAGACGGAAAATTTCCAGGTGGTAAAAGAAGGTATGCGGCAAAGCGTGGCTGAAGGCGGAACTGCTGCCGGATTAAATATTGAAGCGGTCGCAGTGGCCGGTAAAACCGGCACGGCTGAACTTGGTTCGCGCAAGCAATTTGTTAATTCCTGGGTAATCGGCTTTTTCCCCTACGAAAAACCAAAATACGCTTTTGCGGTGGTGATGGAGAAAGGCCCAGCCGCCAACTTAACCGGCGCCACTTATGTGATGCGTCAGCTTTTGGATTGGATGGCGATTAATACACCGGAGTATTTAAACAATGAATAGGAAAGACCTCACCCCTTACCCCTCTCCTAGCCTTAGGAGAGGGGAACTATCGTTAATATAGTGATAATTCTTGTATATATTTTCTCCCCTCACCTTCGCAAGGTGAGGGGCAATCCCGCTTTAGCGGGATGGGGTGGGGTCGTTATTAAATAACAGAAAACCCGCCTCGTGGCAGGATTTCTGCCCGGGCGGATCTATTTTTTCATGGCAGTGGCAACGATAACCATCAAAACTGCCAAAAAGGTCACGGCAGCATTTGTTGCTGCCATTTGGCTTCTCGTTAATTCCTCGACCAGAAACCAAGTACTTGTCGACCCGATTCCAAACGAACTATTATACCAAACCAACAAAATTTGTCAAGTATTTTGAATGGGTGATTTAGAGTAAAATAAACAGGTGAAATCAATTCTAAAAAAAATTTTGGTTAAAGTGCTGGGCTGGCAGGTAAGGCGATTGCGAAAGAGAAATAATTTTAAAATAATTGGTGTGGTTGGAAGCATCGGTAAAACCAGCACCAAGCTCGCTATTGCTAAAGTTTTGGCGTCGGAAAAAAGAGTGAGATATCAGGAAGGAAATTATAATGAAATAATAAGCGCGCCACTCATATTTTTTGGCCAAAAAATGCCACAACTTTGGAATGTCTGGCAGTGGCTTGTAATAATTATTAAAAATGAGTGGCAGATTTGGAGAAAATTTCCTTTTGATGTTGTGGTGGTAGAACTTGGCACGGATGCGCCCGGCCAGATTGCGGAGTTTAGGAAATATCTGCACCTGGATATTGCTGTAATTACAGCTATAGCCCCAGAGCATATGGAATTTTTTAAAAATTTGCAGAATGTGGCTGAAGAAGAGTGGTCAGTCAGATTTTTTAGCGATTTAATTTATGCTAACAGAGATTTATGTAAAGTTTTGCCGGAAGATTTTAATCATAGTAATGTGGTATTTTATGGCAAAAATTTTGACGCTGATTATAAATACGAAGTGATTTCCTCGGTACAACTTTATTCTATAAGCATCGCCATTATTCTTGCCGAGAAATTTAAAATACCGAACGAGAAAATAAAAAGAGCCGTGAGCGAAATAAAAAGTTTTTCTGGCAGAATGCAAAAATTGAAAGGAATTAAAAACAGCGCCATCATAGACGATACCTACAACGCCAGTCCTGATGCGGTTAAAATGGCTCTAGACGCTCTGTATGCTTTTGAATCTCCGCAAAGAATAGCTATATTGGGCATGATGAACGAACTGGGCGGAGTTTCAGAAGAAGAACATCGAAAAGTGGGCAAATATTGCGACGCCAAGCTCTTGGATCGGGTGATAACCGTAGGCAAAGATGCTAATTTATTTTTAGCTAAAGAAGCTGAAGATCGTGGTTGTAAAGTTTATCGGGCCAAAAATGCTATGGATGCCGGTCTATTTGTGAAAGATAAAATAAAAGAAGAGGCTGTCATTTTGGCCAAAGGATCTCAAAATGGAGTTTTTACTGAAGAATCCTTGAAACCTTTGCTCAAAAACAAAACCGACTTTTCAAAACTCGTCCGTCAAGACAAATATTGGATGAAACTCAAAAAAGAACAAGGTCTAATTACACCACATATCTAAAAACCCAAAGGGCACCTTTGATACTATCTTTTTGTACAAGTTCGTGTTCTCATTTATAAAATTTTTTGTGCCACCAAATATTTCAGTTAAAAATTTTGTATAAATTATTGAATTATCTCTATTTGTAGCAAAATCTGCATAACTGCTCCATTTATAATTTTCTGGTTTATTAACCAAAGCGTCTTTAACTGGATTCATGTGTATATATGAAGAAATAAGCATTAATTGCGGATTGGTCTCTATTCTAACTGATTTGAATTGATCTTGAAAAACATGACCAACTCTTTTATGTTTTGAATTTATATATCTAGAAAAACTAGTAAATACTTTTAATAACAAAGAAGATATTGATTTATCACCACATTGTTCTATTAAAAGATGTAAATGATTTGGCATCAGACAAAATGCGTGTAGTTTGAAATAATTCGGTTTCAATCCAATAATTCTTATTTTTGATTTTGAAGATTTGGTAATTTCACATTTATTCAAATCTTCTTTTTTAATTCCAAGTGCCAAACCAAGCCTAAAAAGAAAGGCTCTGTAGTCTTGTTCATCACGAAATATAATTTCTTTATTGTTTCCTCTATTATAAAGATGATATATATGGTCTTTAGTAAAATTTTTATAATCTCGATTTCTCATATCTAAATTATACCACAAGTTCCAAAACTCAAAGGGCACCTTTGATATAAGAGGTTTTTAGTTTTTGTTCTTTTTTGAATCTTTCTAGGGCAAGCTGGATTAGTTTGTCTATTAGTTTGGTGTAAGAAATACCACTGGCTTCCCATAATTTTGGATACATACTAATTGATGTGAATCCTGGAATAGTATTGATTTCATTTACAATAACGTCATCATTTTTCTTGAGAAATAAATCAACACGGCCTAATCCCTCGCAAGATAATGTTTTGAAAGTTTTGATGGCTACTTCTTGAATTTTTTTAACCAAATCTTTTGATAATTTTGCTGGGATTTCAAGTATGGCACCATGCTCGTCTATATATTTTGCTTCATAAGAATAAAATTCGTGTTTTGTTATAATTTCACCAGGAACAGAAGCTATTGGATTATCATTTCCCAAAACTGAACACTCAATTTCGCGTCCCTCAATATATTCTTCAAAAAGAATTTTTAAATCATATTTAAATGCTTCTTTAACTGCTTTTTTAAAATCTTTTTCTTTATTTACTTTATTTATCCCAACAGATGAACCTAAATTTGCTGGTTTAATGAAAAATGGTAACCCCAATTTTTTTATTACTTCTTTGTAGGTCGGCATGTTATTTTTTTTAATTGCCAAAAACTTTCCTATCGGTATACCCGAATCCCTGAGTAAACGTTTCATCACATCTTTATCCATACCAATCGCAGAACCAAGCACACTGGCTCCAACAAAGGGAATATTTGCTAACTTTAATAAGCCCTGTACAGTCCCATCCTCTCCGAACGGTCCATGTAATATTGGAAAAATAACATCTATAAATTTGTTTGACTGGTAAGTGTCAAGATTTGAAATTCTTCCATCACTTTGCGGGATAAGGGCAACGCTTTGACTTGTTTCTTTGTTTAATTTTATGAGTTCTGGATTACCACTATTAAGAAGAAATTTTGAATTATCAGCCAAAAGCCATTTTCCTTTTTTGTCCACACCAATAAGTATCGGCTCATATTTATTCTTATCAATTGTTTCTATAACATTTTTGGCAGATTGTAAAGAAACCTCATGTTCTGCTGATTTGCCGCCAAATAATATGCCCACTCTTATTTTTTTCTTTGCCATTTCCGAATAATAGCATATTTTGGCTTTCCACCTGATAATTTGACTTTTAATGAGGACCGCCTATAATACTGGTTCCATTATTTTAATTTCAAAACATGGAAGAAAAAGAATATTTAACAAAGGAAAAGCATAAATCGCTTTCAGAGGAGCTGGAATATTTAAGAAAAACTAAGCGCAGAGAAGTAGCCGAACAATTGGAATACGCCAAATCATTAGGCGATCTTTCGGAGAATGCCGAATATCACGAAGCTCGCGATATGCAGGGGATAGTGGAAGACAGAATTCAAAAACTGGAGGATATTCTAAAAAATGCGGTCATCGTATCTTCGCATGGCACTGAAACGGTGGCTGTCGGGTCGGTGGTGACAGTAGTAAAAAATGAAGATAAAAATGAAAAAATCTATACCATAGTCGGAGGCGAGGAATCCGATCTTTCTTCAGGCAAAATTTCGGTGCATTCTCCGTTTGGCGAAGCTATAATGGATAGGAAAAAAGGGCAATCTTTTTCCTACAATGCACCTTCTGGCCCTATCACTTATAAAATAATTGAGATAAAATAGGAGCATGGCTTCTTTAGAAGAAATCCGTGTTGCTAGATTGAAAAAATTAGAAAAACTGCGAGAAGTTGGTATTGATCCTTATCCTGCAAAAACAGAGAGAGATTTTGAGATTGGTGAATTAATAAAAGAATTTGAGAATCTCCAAAAAGAAAATAAACCCATAACCATTGCCGGCAGAGTAATGGCTTTGCGTCTGCAAGGAGCCATTGGTTTTGCTGATATTTTTGACGGCACCGGAAAATTTCAAATACTGCTTAAAAATGGAGAAGGAATTGATGAAAAAGATTTTGATTTATTTATAGAAACAACAGATATTGGCGACTTCATTCAAGCTACTGGTACTCTTTTTACCACCAAAAGAGAAGAGAAAACGCTTCAAGTTTCCGCTTGGAAAATGCTTGCCAAAAGTTTGAGACCTCTGCCCGAAAAATGGCATGGCCTGCAAGATGTGGAAGAGCGCTACCGCAGGCGTTATTTGGATTTTTTAATGGACAAAGAATTGCGGAATTTGATAATCAAAAAATCAAAATTTTGGGATGTAGTCAGGAGCTTTTTTAAGCAAAAAGGATTTTTAGAAGTGGAAACACCGACTTTGGAAATGACTACCGGCGGCGCCGAAGCCCGACCTTTCCAGACCCACCATCATGATTTTGATTTGGATATGTATTTGAGAATTTCGGTGGGTGAGTTGTGGCAAAAAAGGCTAATGGCCGCCGGTCTTCCCAAAACTTTTGAAATAGGCAGAGTTTACAGGAACGAAGGCACCAGTCCGGAGCATCTGCAGGAATTTACCAATATGGAATTTTATTGGAGTTATGTTGACTATCAAGATGGCATGAATTTGGTTAAAGAGCTGTATAAAATTATTGCTCAGGAAGTTTTTGGCAAAACTAAATTTGAATATAATGGCCATACTTTTGATTTAGCCGATGAATGGCGGGAAATTGACTACATCAGCGAAATAAAAAAACAAACCGGCATAGATATTGAAAAAGCGGAAGAAGATGAAATAAAAGATAAACTAAATGAACTCAAAATTTCTTATCAGGGAGAAAACAAAGAAAGACTGACTGATACTCTCTGGAAATATTGTCGCAAAAATATTTCCGGTCCGGCTTTTGTGATTAATCACCCGGTTTTGGTTGCGCCCCTGGCGAAAAAAGTGCCGGGAAGAAATGTTACTCAGATGTTTCAGCCCATTATTGCAGGCTCCGAGGTTGGCCGAGGATACTCGGAACTCAATGACCCCATCGATCAAAGAGAAAGATTTGAAGAGCAACAAAAATTAATTGATGCTGGCGACGAAGAAGCCATGATGCCAGATTTGGAATTTGTAGAAATGTTAGAATATGGTATGCCGCCGACTTGCGGCTTTGGCTTCGGCGAACGCCTTTTTGCTATTCTCGCCAACCGCCCTCTCCGCGAACTCCAAACTTTTCCCCTTATGCGCCCAAGAGAATAAATAAAATGTGATATAATAATTCTTATAAAGATAAGCCAAGTTTATCTTTATGATGCAGCGAAAAGCTGTCATTATTATTGTTATTATAATAGTATGAAAAAGAAAATATTTACAAGTATGGTAGTTGCTCTAGCTTTGTTTAGTGGCCCAATGTTTTTGTTCGCAGAAACAACAGGGACGACAACTAGCACATCTAGTCAAGTTCAAACATTGCTTGATCAGATAAAAAATTTACAAACTCAAATTCAAGCCCTCAAAACCATTCAAGAGCAATTAGTGAAGACGCAGGAAGAAGTGAGCCAATCATTAAGACTTATCCGCAGTTTAAGACAGGGGATGGGTGGAGATGATGTGAGGGCTTTGCAGGCAATTTTAGCGGCTGATACCAGCATATACCCGGAAGGGATGATTACCGGTTTTTATGGTCAGCTAACTTCGGAAGCGGTGAAAAAATTCCAAAAAAAGTATGGCATAGAAATGTTAGGATTTGTGGGACCGAAAACATTAAAAAAATTGAATGAAGAAATGAACAAACTGGCCCTTTCAGAGGAGGATGATGAAGGTGATGAAGATAATGATGGAGACAGAAAAGATAAAAGATTATGCGCCAAGATTCCCCCTGGCCATTTAATCGCTCCCGGCTGGCTCAAAAAAAATGAAAAACCTAAAGTGCCTGAATGCCAAAAATTGCCAAAAGGCATAGAAGATAAATCGGATGTTGATGTAATAGCGCCTGTTATTTCTGGCATTGCTACCTCAAATTTATTGGCTACTACCACCAACATAATCTGGATGACAAATGAAAAAGCTACAAGCAAGGTCTGGTTTGGCACTACCACTCCAGTCGCAACAGATGGATCATCATCTTTAGTAAGTTCATCTGAAAAAGTCAGAAGCCACATCCTATCGTTTTCCAATCTGGCCACCTCAACAATCTATTACTACATAGTCGGGTCTTCTGATGCAAACGGCAATACTGCCACTTCAAGCCAGTACTCCTTCACTACTTTGGCAAATTAAGCTTAGATAAAAAAGCGATTTCAAAAGACAAAAATCTGCCCAAAATGCGGCAGATTTTTGTTTTTATCTGTAAAAATTGAGTTATCCACTTATCCACAGATGAAAGTGGTAGACGGATATAGTGATGTGGTATAAGATGGAACCAAGTGGGAAGAAGTGGATAACGTATTTTAGAGTAATAAATCAATCGAATGCTCATAGGAGAATATACACACACTATAGATGACAAAAACAGGGTTTCTCTGCCGTCTAAGTTTAGATCTCTTATGGGCAAGAAGATTGTGATTACGCCGGGGTTAGATCAATGTTTGTTTGCCTTCACTATTAAAGAGTGGGAAAAAATTGCGAGTAAGTTGGCAGAAAATTCTTCAATGCTTTCTGCCGATATGAGAAGTTTTACTCGATATATGTTTGGTGGAGCGAGTGAAGTAGAAATAGATAATATTGGACGAGTTTTGGTTCCGGATTTCCTGCGGGAACATGCCAATCTCAAAACCAGAGTGGTTTTGATTGGAGTGCAAAACCGGTTGGAAATATGGAACGAGAAGTCGTGGACCGATTACAAGAAACAAGTAGAAAAACAGGCCGACGGCTTAGCAGAGAAATTATCAGGCCTAGGCATCATGTAAATGGCCCACGAAAGTGTTCTTTTACAAGAAGTAATGGAAGGTCTGGATTTCCAAGATGGGGATGTGTATTTGGACGCGACTGTTGGCGCCGGTGGCCATATGGAAAAGGTTTGGCAGAAAATGAAAGAAAGAATAACCATTTGCGGCATTGATGCTGATGAAATGTCTATAAACATAACCAAAGAAAGACTGGATCTTGCCGGGGCTAAAATCAAACTTGGAGTGTTAAATTTCAGAAACATCGATAAGGCGCCAGAAATCCTTGATATCAAAAATCCAACCAAAATATTATTTGATCTTGGCTGGAGTTCCGATCAATTTGATGAAGGAGACAGAGGTTTCAGTTTTCAAAGAGACGAGCCGTTGCTGATGACTTTCAAGAGTGGCGCCGAAGAAGAGGACACTACCGCTTACGATGTGGTTAACCGATGGGGTGAAGAGAATTTAGCAAATGTGATTTATGGATATGGTGAAGAAAGATACTCCAGAAGAATCGCTAAGGCCATCGCTAAAGCCAGAGAAAAAAAAGAGATAAAGACTTCAAGCGAACTGGCTGAAATTGTAAAAAATGCAGTGCCGATATTTTATCGCTTTGGCAGAATTCATCCAGCCACCAGAACTTTCCAGGCCATTAGGATTGCAGTCAATGATGAATTGCGAGCTCTGGCAGAAGGTCTTGAAGGAGGATTTAGGATTTTAAAGAAAGGGGGCCGACTGGCTGTGATTTCATTTCATAGTTTGGAAGACAGAATAGTTAAAAATTTTTTCAAATTGCAAATAGCCGAGAATAAAGGAGAACTTATAAATAAAAAACCAATCGCACCAAGTGAGAAGGAAGTAAATAGAAATCCAAGATCAAAAAGCGCCAAACTAAGAATAATAAAGAAAAATGATTAATTTTATAAAACAAAAAACAAAAATGCTGGTGATGAATAAAACTATCAATTACATGCTCACCGCTTTTATATTGATAGTCGCTCTCTCTTATATCTATTTTGCCAATGTGGCTGTTCGCACCCTGACTGTTCTGGAAAAAACCAAACAACAAATGCAAATTTTGAGCATGGAAGTGAGCGAAATGGAGTCAAAACGCCTGCTGGTTGAAAACAATATGAGTACAGAAATAGCGCAGCAAATGGGTTTTGTGGCAGTCAACAATCCGACTTTTATAGTGAAGAATTCTAAAAAAGATACTCTTTCTCTCAAAATAGATTAAAATAAAAAGATGACCGGGAGGATTCGCTTTATATCCGTTATCATAATCCTGGCGGCGCTGATTATGTCTACCCGCTTATATTTCGTGCAGATAGTGCATGGAGAATTTTTTGTGTCTGAAGCCGAAAGGCAAAATACAAACGAAAACACCATTTCATACAATAGAGGGGAAATTTATTTTGAAAACCGGACCGGAGAAAAAATACCGGCCGCCATTTCAAGATCCGGTTTTACCATAGCTATAAATCCGCAGATTATAAAAGACCCGAAAGAAATTTATAAAAGCTTAAGCCAAGTTTTAGTTTTGGATGAAGCAGAATTTTTAACCAAAGCCTCAAAAAAGGATGTCAAGTATGAAGAAATTGTCAAACATTTAAATTCTGAAACAGCCGATAAAATAAAAACTTTAAATATCTACGGCATAAATATATCCGCTGACAAATGGCGTTTTTATCCCGGCGGCAAATTGGCTTCCAATATTATTGGTTTTGTGGCTTTTAATGAAGATGAACTGGCTGGCCGTTATGGACTGGAAAGATACTATGAGGATATTCTCAAAAAAGACCCTTCAAAAGCTTATAATAATTTTTTTGCCGAGTTCTTTTCAAATGTCAAAGAATCCGTCAGTGAACGTCCGCAAGAAGAGGGTAGCATAATTATTTCTATCGAGCCATCCACCCAACTTTTTCTTGAAAATGAATTGCAGAATGTCAGGGAAAAATGGGCAAGCGACCAAGCCGGTGGCATTATAATAAATCCAATGAATGGGGAAATAATAGCGATGGCTTGGAATCCTTCGTTTGATCTGAATAATTTTAAGGAAAGCGAAGTCAGTCTTTTTAGCAACCCCATTGTAGAAGGCGTCTATGAAATGGGCTCTATCATAAAACCTTTAACCATGGCGGCGGGCATTGATTCCGGCGTCGTCTCGGCGACCAGCACTTATTATGATGCCGGTTTTTTGGTTTTGAACAACAAGCGCATTTCCAATTATGACAATAAAGGCAGGGGCGCTGTTAATATGCAGGAAGTTTTAAACCAATCTTTAAACACCGGCGCGGCCTATGTGGCTCTGAAAATGGGCAATCAAAAGTTTTCAGAATATATGAAAAATTTCGGTGTTGGCACTGAAACAGGCATTGATCTGCCGAACGAAGGTCGGGGCCTTGTTAAAAATCTTGACAGCAAAAGAGAAATTGAAATGGCCACCGCCGCCTATGGCCAAGGCATCGCTTTTACTCCTATTGCCACCATCAGAGCTCTTTCTGTTTTGGCAAATGGCGGCGTTTTGGTCACTCCCCACCTAGTGAAAAAAATAGAATATCAAAACGGCCTTTCCAAAAAGATGTCTTTTGCTTCCGGCAAACAAGTAATCAAAAAAGAAACTTCTGAAGAAATAACCAGAATGCTGGTCAATGTAGTTGATAAAGCTTTACTGGGCGGCACAGCCAAAATTCCCGGCTATTCAGTGGCTGCCAAAACAGGTACCGCTCAAATGACTAATGAGGGCCAAGTGGGCGGTTATGTGGAAGGAAAATATCTGCATTCTTTTTTCGGTTATTTCCCCGCTTACCAGCCCAAGTTTTTGGTTTTTCTTTTCCATATTTATCCAAAAAATGTCCGTTATGCTTCCGAGACTCTGACCGACCCGTTTCTTAACATCACCAAATTCCTTATTAACTATTATCAAATTCCTCCCGACCGCCCGGAGGATGTTGCCGCCAAAACTCAGTAAATTTGTGTTATATTTTATCTGTGGGCCCTATCGTCTAACGGTTAGGACGGAGCCTTCTCAAGGCTCAAATCAGAGTTCGATTCTCTGTAGGGTCACCTAGATACATATATCGCAATTGACACGCATATCCAGTATTAATATAATTAGAGGAATAATTATTACAAATCTTAAATTAAACATGAAATCACTAGCGAGCATACTTTTTTTAATTGCCATATCTCCTCTGCTTAGCCTCAAAGCTGAAGCTGCGGACCCTATACCTGCCGAATTTCAACCCCTCCACACCGTTCTTGAAAGCAAATTAGACACATTTTTAGATACTCTCAAAACCCAGTGGAACAATGGCTCAGTATATCCAACGGTTATCGGCTCAAGCCTCATTCCACTCAACCCCAATTTTGGCGATACGCTCTTAGTGCCGGCAGTGTTTACTGCCAACATTAAATACATGGACCGTCTCCAAAGTCTTGGTGTTCGTGGATTAGCCATTGATATAAATTATCCTCTCCTTGACCCAAACTTCCGGGGTGCCACCACCTCAAATCTGTATCTTTCCATGTATAAAAACATAATGGATGCCGCCCGCCAGCGCGGTTTTACCGTCAGCATAGAAGTACAACCGATTTTCCCGAACTACTCAACCCTTCCTGTAACTCCGTATTATCAAAGTATGACTTTGAATACTTATAAGCTCCGCTATTCTGAAATGCTGAAAACAATTGCCATTCAACTAAAGCCTGACTATCTCTCTGTCGACAACGAACCTGATACCGCAGCCACCAACACCGGCTTCCCAGTAGACAATATAACTACAGCTACTCAAATGACAGCCTTCTATCTTTCGGAACTCAAAAATCTAGGGCTCTCTAACATAAAATATGGATCTGGGTTTGGCACTTGGCAGCAGAACTACATGGCATGGACTAATGCCTACACCGATTTGGCCAATCTTGATTTCCTTAATATCCACATTTATCCGATTGACTCTGACCTGCTTACTCGCTCGCTTTCCATAATCAGCACCGCACAGCAGAAGGGCAAAAAAGTAATTGAACATGAAGCCTGGCTCAATAAGTGGCAGGTGGGAGATGCAGTCAACGCCGCTACCTCAAAAGCCATCTTCGCTCGCAATGTCTACACATTCTGGCAGCCGCTTGACCAGAAGTTTCTTACTGCTCTCACCGCTATGGCACGCACCAAACAGATGGATTTCATTTCCCCATTCTGGTCAATGTTTTACTTCGGCGGGTATATGGACTATTCGTCTGCGGCTAGCTTAAGCGATGATTATAAATTTACCGAAAGCATCAAACAAGGAATTGCCGCTGCCACAGCAAACAACACTACATCAGTCGGCTCATGGTTTACTACTCTTATCCAATCCAGCAGCCCATTCCCCCCAATTCCGGATACTATATTGCCTTCTATTCCAACAAATCTTGTCGCAACGCCGATATCTTCTTCCCAAATAAATCTTTCCTGGAGCGCCTCTACCGATAATGTCGGAGTGACCGGATATAAAATTTATCGTAGCGGCAATCAGATCGGCACTTCTGCCAATACCTCATATTCAGATACCGGTCTTTCCCCATCTACCGCTTATACCTACACCGTCTCTGCCTATGATGCGGCGGGGAACACCTCCGCTCAATCCAGCTCTGCTTCTGCTACAACTCTCGCTCCAAACGAACCCCCTCCTCCTAATCCAACTCCTGTACCAACCCCAACCCCTCCTCCAAATCCTACACCAACACCAACACCTATACCACCTCCAACCAAAATCAAGTTCTCCATCGGCCAGAGAGTCCAAACTACATCCAATCTTGACGTTAAAGCTTTACCATTTATTTCAGGAACACTTCTTGGCACTAAACCTATAGGGGCGCTCGGCACTGTGGTGTTTGGCGGCATATCTATAGATGGATTCTTATGGTGGAATGTTAATTATGACAGCGGAATAGACGGATGGAGTGTGGAAAACTATCTTCAAAGCTATCCCACTTCTACCACTCAACCGATAAAACTTACAAAGCATCTCTACCGGGGAATCCAAGACCCGCAGGTTGAAATCCTCCAGAGATTTCTCATAAGCAAGGGCTACCTTTCCATAGGCCTTAACACAGGATACTTTGGCACCCTCACAATGAACGCTGTCCGTAGATTCCAATGCGAGTATTCAATCATCTGTTCTGGGTCGGAATCAGACGGTTACGGGCAGGTAGGACCAAGGACTCGAGCATCCTTAAATCCACTGGTTCGGTAAGGGCGGAGGAGGAAGTTTGCTATACACACCCCCTATTTCTTTGCGGAATTTTGCGTTGTATAATTTGTAAGGAAAATAATTGGTCGAACAGAATTAATTAATACAAATTAAAGGTAAAAAATTTTATGCAAAAAACGGCGCATTGGCTCTTGGTCATTGGGGGCCTAAATTGGCTTTTAGTCGGCCTTTTGAGATGGGACATAGGAAATTTGTTTGGCGGGCAAGAGGCTCTTATTTCAAGGATTATTTACATCCTTGTCGGCCTCTCGGCTCTGATGGCTTTAAAGCCAAAATCTTCGGCTCCAGTTGCTCCTCAAATGTAAATATATCGCAAATAAAGTAATGAACAACAGTATTCTTCTGAAATACTGTTGTTTATTGTATAATCAGAAAGATAATATGGAATACAAATTCCCGTTACCGCAGAATCCTTTCAAAAATACTGAAGATGAGATAACTCATTTGCGCCGGTTGATTGCCGAAAAGGAAAAAGCGCTGGAAAATATCGGCCTTAAAAAAGAAGCTCTGGCGCCAACCAGAGAAATTTTGGCGGAATACAAAACCGCTCCGGCGCCTTCCGTTCTGCATTCTGAATATGAAATAAAAAAAGAAGAAATAGAAAAAATTGTTTTAAAACTTTCTCCCGAAGAACACGATAAACAAATTTCAGAACTGGTTTTGCTGGCCAAAGAAGAAGGCATTAAAAATGCTCTTTCGGTGGTGGAAAAAATGCAAAATTTTCATATTACAGACGATTTTCATAGATTTATTTCAGAATATTTGAAAGAGGGTTTTACCATACCAGGACTTAATATTAAAGAGAAAATTTCAAAAGGCCTGAATATGTGCCTTTACGAAATCCTCATACAGGAAGATGTCGCTCAAAAAGATCCGGCTGGGGGAAACGAGACTTTGGAGCATGTTATTGCCGGCATGGAGCAATTTTATGCTGGTATGCTTTCTATTTCCGACTCCGATAAACACGAAGAAAACTGGATGTCTTTGGAAATCGCCAACGCTAATTTTTCTCAGGAAATAGTTTTTTATGTGGCGGTGCCAAGTGTCAGAAAAAATCTTTTTGAAAAACAAATCCTTTCAATATTTCATAATGCTAAAATAGCCGAAAAACCGGATGATTATAATATTTTCAATGAAACCGGACATACTGCCGGTGTTCACGCTTCTTTTGCTAAAAACCCCATTTACCCCATAAAAACTTATGAAAGTTTTATACACGATCCTCTCAACGCCATTCTCTCTAGTTTTTCAAAAGTAAATAGAGACGGCGAAGGGGCGGCCATCCAACTCATTTGGTCGCCGGTGGGAGATAAATATGTAAAAAAATATAAAGGCGCCTTGGATAAAATTCAAAAAGGCGCGCCACTTAAAGAAGCCATTGATATTCCAGATAGCGTTCCAGGAGAAATTTTCCATACTTTTAAGGATGTTTTCGGGTCTTCAAAACCCAAAGATAAAGAGGGAGAAGAGAAAAAACCGGAGCCCATTGACCAGGGGGCAGTGGAAGAAATAAAACACAAAATTGGCGCGCCTATAGTGCTATGTAATTTGCGTCTTTTGGCTTCATCTAACACCAAGGAAGAGGCGGAAGAAATATTAAGCAGCTTAAAATCAAGCTTCAACCAGTTTGACAACACCTTGGGTAATTCTCTGAAATGGGAAAAAAGAGAAAAAGGGGATTTGCGAAACTTAGTTAAAAATTTTAGTTTCCGCATTTTTGATAACGATAATACTTTGCCTATGAATCTTAGAGAAGTCACTTCCATTATGCATTTCCACACCAAAGCATTGAGCGCTTCCGAAGGTCTGCGCCAGTCAAGATCTGCCACTGCGCCGGCGCCTCTTGATATTGCCAAAGACGGAATACTGCTTGGCATAAATAAACATCGAAATACAGATACCGAAATAAAAATGGCTGAAGACGATAGGTTAAGGCATTTCTACTGCATAGGCCAAACCGGTACCGGTAAAACCACTTTACTTAAAGAAATGATAATTCAGGATATGCAAATGGGTCATGGGATTTGTATGATTGACCCGCACGGTTCCGATCTCCAAGATGTCATAGCCAATGTGCCTCCCGAGCGTTTCAATGATGTTATTTATTTTGATCCGGCTTACACGGCGCGGCCGATGGCTCTCAATATGTTGGAATACGATGAAAAATTTCCGGAGCAGAAAACTTTTGTGGTCAACGAACTTTTCAGTATTTTTAGGAAACTTTATGGTAATGTGCCCGAATCAATGGGCCCGGCTTTTGAGCAATATTTTAGAAACTCCGCCCTGCTGGTGATGGATAGTCTGGATTTGGGTAATACCTTGGTTGATATGTCGCGAGTGCTCTCGGACAAAACTTACAGAGACCTTAAAATATCCAGATGCAAAAATCCTTTGGTCAAACAATTTTGGATCAATGCCGAAAAGACCACCGGCGAGCAGGGTATCGCTAATTATGTCCAGTATGTTACCAACAAATTTGATGTTTTTTTAGCCAACGAAATTATGCGGCCGGTCATTGCCCAGGAAAAATCTTCCTTCAACTTCCGCGACATAATGGATAACAAAAAAATACTTCTGGTCAATCTTTCCAAAGGTCGGCTGGGGGATATAAATGCCAATCTAATCGGTCTGATTTTAGTGGGTAAAATTTTAATAGCCGCTCTTTCTCGGACCGATTCGTTTGGCAAGGACTTCCCGCCTTTTTATTTGTATATAGACGAATTTCAAAATATAACCACCGATTCCATTTCCACCATTCTTTCCGAAGCCAGAAAATACAAACTTTCTCTCAATATTGCCCACCAGTTTATTGCTCAACTGGAAGAAAATATTAAAAATTCTGTTTTTGGCAATGTTGGTTCCATATGTGCTTTTCGGGTCGGCGCCGAGGATGCCGAGTATCTGGAAAAGCAATTTTCGCCCACTTTCTCTACCAGTGATTTGATGAATATAGACAACCGCAACGCTTACCTGCGGCTTCTGGTAAACGGCAAGCCGGCCAAGCCGTTTAACATTGAAGTCCCTCCGCCGCCAAAAGGGGACATGGAGCAAATTGAAAAAATAAAAGAAATGTCATACCTCAAATACGGCAAACCGCGCGAGGAAGTGGAAAAACTGATTTTGGATAAATATAAAATTTTGTAAAAAAAGCAGGGGCCGATCTTCTAATCAACCCCATCTCCTAAAACGGAATTCCGCCTGCCTTTTGGTTTTTTCAGCCCGTCTTTGCGCGCAAACAGCGGAGATTTGGCTTCGGAGTTTTGAAATCTCTGTCGGATCTTTTACTCCATTTCCAGTTATGACATTCATCAGGAGTTGAGAAAAATCAACCTTCTCAACCCCGGCCCGTTTCAATTTAGCGTACTCAAGCGACACTTGATCCGCCATGTCATCTACTATGCTTGAAAAAGACAGAATAGGCACAGCTTCTCCTTCTCTCTTTATTATATCACACCTACATTTCCTGTCAAATGCAGTTGGGGATAATCCCACTAATACTAAACGCTCAGCGTCTAATATAGAATTTTTGTGGAAATGTTGTGTAGTTATAAACAGCTTTTTATTGTTTCAAGTTGGTGTTTGTTATAAACTAAAATAGTGTAGTGTGTAAGTTTATTATTAATAATTAATTAATATTATGGATTGGCAAAGTTTTGTGACCCCCGCTACCCCTCCATTTTTTAGTGGAGCAACTGTGGCGATATTTGTGGCTGTAATTTTGTGGTCGCTGGTTTGGAAAGGTATGGCGCTTTGGAAAGCGGCTCAAAAAGGCGGCAAAGTTTGGTTCGTAGTTTTGTTGTTGGTGAACACGGTCGGCATTTTGGATATTTTATACCTGTATGTTTTCAGTAGAAAATCTAGCCAGCCGCTTGAAGCGCCGAGGATGTAAATAAAAGCAAAAAAGCCGCTCATGGACACAAAGGCGGTTTTTTTGTTATATTAAAGAAAATTTGGGCCCATAGTATAGCAGTAACACGCGTCCATGGCATGGACGAGTCCGGGGTGCGACTCCCCGTGGGTCCACAAATTGTTGTTCATTGCCTTTTGGCGGGGTTTATATAGAATTATGGTGGAGGTTGGAAGATGAAAATAGGGCAAGCTATTTTTGACATGTACATGGGGTTGATACTCCCCATTCGTAGTGAATGGTTTTCTCTGACGAAGAGAGTGGAAAAAAATTCGGGACACGAATTGAAGCAACTGATGGCATTGTTAGACAGAGCTTTGTCTAGAACTATTCATCATAGTGGAAGCGACAGAGATTTTGTCACAGTAACCTTTCCTGACAGCAGCGAAATCAAGGTTTTTTACATCAATAAAAACGGACCAGTTACGCTGACGAATATGAATGGAAAGGTCAGAGGACATGAAGTGTTCGCAATGGAAATAGAACGCAAAAGTCACTGCTTCGCTTGTTCTGTTATTGCCAAAGGTGTCTCAATTGACTACTTTCACCACAGTTCTCAGGACATTGTTAAATTTGTCGCGGGTAAGCTGTTGGAAGTCATTTGCGGCTACTACTGCAGCTCGGAACAGCTAAGTCGTTCTAATCTTTTTAGGACCTGTGATGGTCTAGGTCGGTAGAAGGGCTGTCATATGAGAATATGCCGGCCCGTTCATTTTTTAAAATATGTAATGTTCTTTGGAAAGTTCGCTTAACGGCCCCTCCCCTTTGTCGTGTTCATTTTGTTTGCCCGGCTCTTCCGATTTTTGATTGTATTCCAGACCGATGCGTATCTGGGCATTTTTGATTATTTCCAGAACCGCCTCTTCGTCGTCAGTAATTGTATAAATGGAAATGTCATCAGAATTTATTAAACCATCCTTGAGCAGAATATTTTTGAAAAATTCTTCAAGCGGCTGCCAATGATTTTTGCCGATTAATATTATAGGGGCTCTGGGCACCTTATTGGTCTGCATCAAAGTTAAAATTTCCACGAATTCATCCAAAGTGCCGAAACCTCCTGGGAAAAAAATATAAGCTTCGGCAGAAAATGAAAGGCAAACTTTCCGACTGAAAAAATAGTGAAAACCTATTTTGTCAGTCAAGTATTCATTGACTGACTGCTCGCTTGGCAAATCTATGGTCAGTCCGATTGAATTACCGCCGGCTTCATAAGCGCCGCGATTAGCTGCTCTCATTATGCCCGGCCCGCCGCCGGTAACTACCGAATAACGAAGTTCCTCTACAATCCTCCCGGCCAGTTTTCTGGCTTTTTCATAATAATACTCGCCCCCTTTAGTTCTAGCCGACCCGAAAAAGGTGACTGAGCGCGGATAATTTTTTATAAACTCAAAGCCATCGGTAAATTCTTTGGAAATAAGAGTGACTCGTTTTTTGGCTGACTCGCTTATTTCAAGCAGGGTCAAAGGTTTTGTTTCATTTTCCATATATACACATTTTAATGGTTTTAAATAATAAGGCAATATGATATATTGGGAATGTTTATAAATTATTAAAAATAAATATATGAAAAATTTGTCTAAAAAAGAATGGATAGCGGTGGCGGTGGCAGTTGTTTTTGTCGGTTATACCCTGTTTAATGGCGATATTGTGAATTTATTTCAAAAAAATTCAATGAATGATAATTCTTTGGCAGCCGCGGCTGCCGGATCTGCTGGAGGAGTAATCATAGAAGATATTGTTGTCGGCCAAGGCGCGGAAGTCAAAACTGGAGAGCTTGTTTCTGTAAATTATATTCTTTCTCTTTCTGATGGCACTACTATTCAAAATTCCAAAGATTTCGGACAGCCTTTTCAATTTACTCTTGGCGCCGGTGAGGTTATACCGGGATGGGAACAGGGTTTTGTCGGTATGAGAGTTGGCGGAGTGCGCACCATCACTATACCTCCAGAACTGGCTTACGGTCCAAATCAAGCCGGTCCAATACCTCCAAATTCCACTCTGGTATTCACCATTGAACTACTTGACGCGACCGATGTTGTTCCTCAATCGGCGCAGTAGAAAATGGGTTTTAAAATAGAAAGGAAAATAAAAAATTCTCTCGGCAGAGCGGGGATTTTGTCTACACCCCATGGAGAAGTGCAAACTCCGGCTTTTGTGGCGGTTGGCACCAAAGCCACTGTGAAATCTCTTGCGCCTGAACAAGTGGCTGGCGCCGGTTCTCAAATAGTTTTGGCAAATACCTATCATCTCTATCTGGAGCCTGGTGAAAAAATAATAAAAAAGGCGGGCCTTCGCCACGCCGAAACGGGCTATGGCCTCGCGAAGGCGGGCGGCCTGCATAATTTTATGAATTGGTCTGGACCGATAATGACTGATTCCGGCGGTTTCCAAGCTTTCTCTCTGGGGGCGGCCTATGGAAATAAACTGAGTAAGTTTATAGGCACTAATACCCCAGATGAAGAAATAATGGAAAGATTAAGACCCGCCGCTAAAGCTAAGGCGGGCGAAGAAAGAAAAGCTAAAATTACGGAAGATGGGGTTGAATTCAAATCAGTCATAGATGGCAGCAGGCATTTTTTTACGCCTGAAAAATCAATTCAAATTCAAAATGATTTAGGAGCTGATATCATTTTTGCTTTTGACGAATGCACTTCGCCGCATGCTTCCAAAGAATATTTAAAAAAGGCGATGGGAAGGACGCATAGGTGGGCAGAGAGATGTTTGGTTGAAAATCGTAAATTGAAAATTGAAAATTCAGGGCGACAAGCTCTGTTTGGCATCGTCCAAGGCGGGCGTTATGAAGATTTAAGAAAAGAAAGCGCCAAAATTATTTCTGGTATGGATTTTGAAGGTTTTGGCATAGGCGGCTCTTTTGTTAAAGAGGATATAGCCACAGCTGTAAAATGGATCAACGAAATTTTGCCCGAAGAAAAGCCGAGACATCTTTTGGGGGTGGGGGAACCCATTGATTTGATTTTGGGAGTTGAAAACGGGTGCGATACTTTTGATTGCGTGGCGCCTACTCGGATGGCTCGCAATGGCGCCCTCTATGCGAAAGGCGGTAAAATAAACATCACTAATTCAAAATATAAAAATAAAATATCAAAAATTGAGGAGAGCTGCGAATGCTATACATGCAAAAATTACACTGCCGCCTATCTATCCCATCTCTTCCGCGCCAAAGAAATGCTGGCCGCCACTCTGGCCACTATTCACAATCTTTACTTCCTAAACAATTTAATGTCTCAAATTCGCGCGGCGATTTTGAAAGACAAATTTTTTGAATTTAAAGAAGAATTCTTGAGTATATACAAAACTTAGAAAACAAAATCTTATGATATACAATCTCTATAAAAATCGCGGAGAGACACCGCTTGAGTGTATCCAAAGGTTTGCCAAAGCCACGCCTGAATTGAAAGGGCAAAAAATGACTTATATGGGGCGGCTTGACCCGTTAGCCGAAGGAGTCTTGCTTATGGCGAGTGGCGAAGATGTAAAAAGGAAAGAAGAATTTTTGGGGCTTGATAAAGAATACGATTTTGTTTCCATTTTCGGCTTTGCCACTGATTCGTATGATATTTTAGGAAAAATAATGCGAGTGGAAAAATTGCATGAACTTTTGGAGAGTGATGTCAGAAGAGTTACAATGATTTATGAAGGCGAAAGAGAACAGGAATATCCATTTTATTCATCAAAGATGATTGCTTCTAGAAAGTCTCGGAAGAAAAAAGATTCTGAGGATGTTCCCATTAAAAATATCACTATCCACAAAATTCAATTTCATGGATTAGATTTATTAAACAGCAAAGAACTTTTCAGTAGACTTTTAATGGATATCTCAAAAGTAACAGGTGATTTCAGACAGCACGAAATTTTAACTTTGTGGAAACAGGTGCTTTTTGGTTTTCCCTCTCCTGACCAAGGGGAGGGCCACGCGAAGCGAGGGGTGGGGTATTTTATCGGTAAATTCAGCGCCTATGTATCATCTGGTACTTATATTAGAGGGCTAGTAAACGATATGGGCAACACTCTCGGCTGTGGTGCTACTACCCTTTCCATCCGCCGTACGCGAGTAGGCAATTACAAAATAGAAGATTCAATAAAATAAATTATAACACAAAACTAAAATGGAAGAGGGGAACCCTCTTCCATTTTAAAAATATTGTGTAATTTTATTCCAAAACTTTTTCAACAATTTTTTTGACCAGAGCGCCGTCGGCTTGGCCTTTGCATTCCTTCATAACAGCTCCGGTCAGAATTCCGATTTTGCTTTTGTCTGCCTGTCCTGAGCTTGTCGAAGTGGTGATTTTTAATTCTTCAATTTTCAATCTTGCAATCTTTTCAATTTGCTCCTCACTCATCTGGGCCGGCAAAAATTCTTCCAAAACTTTAAGTTCCGCCTTTTCATTGTCCGCCAAATCTTTGCGTCCTCCTTTTTCAAACTGCTCTATAGAATCTTTTCTCTGTTTTACCAATCTCCTGATTACGGCGACTGCCTCGCCGTCGGATAATTTATCTTTAGGAGTTCTTTTTAAAGCCACTGATTCATTCGTAAAAGCGGCCAGCATACCCCGCAAAGTCGTCAACCTCACTTGGTCTCTAGCCCGCATGGCTTCCTTTATTTGCTCTTGAATTTCCTCGTGCATAGATTATTTATTAATCACGGTTAAAGTTTATCAATTTAAAGGGAAAAAGCAAAATATCATCATATTTCGATTTCATTGACATTTTAAAGAATATGTTTAATATATTCTCTAGAAAGAGGTGTTCTATGCTACAACTGCCAAATAAAATTCCGTCTGTTGGTGAAGTAAACCTAACAGCGAGCACTGGACCTTGGAAAAGCAAGTCTGGCGGAAATTTGAATGTTCATTTCAGATTGCCGTTGGAAACGTTGATGGATTATCTTACTTACAACGAGAAAGAGCTGAAAGAAATCCCGGAGGACATTCGTGGCATCCGCGTATATTCTGTGCGCGATATGCCGAAGAATGGCATCGGTGGCAATGAGTTCCATCGAATACGAAAGGAAATTTTCGTTGTAATCAACGGGACTCTTGAATGTGTTTGTGAAGACCTTTTCAGCAATATAAGTATATTTAAGCTCTCAAACGGGATGGGTGTAAGAATCCCCCCGTTCATTATGCACACCTTTCAGGCGCTTGAGGAGAACACGGGATTTTTGGTGATGGTCAATACCTTGTTCAATCCGGACGATCCAAAGACCCACGACACATATTCAAGGGGCGTCTTTGAGGAACTTAAAGGATTGCTTTGATAATAAGGAGCATTATTGGGTGGGGAGTCGTTGCGGCGGCTCTCCATTTTTGTTTTTATAATTTGTGCTTTATCGGCTTTGGATTATAATTCTTTTATGCAAAACATCGCTTTAATAGTTCTGTCTGTCGGGCTTTTGTTGGCTATTTTTGCCTTACTAAGAAAGAAACCGCGAAGTGATATGAGTTTGGAGGAGTTTAAAAAATGGATAGATGATGAACGTGACAGAATAAATGAAAACGTTGACTCAAAAATAAAGCTAAATGAACAATCTATGCAGTCAAAGAAAGATCTAATAGAAAAAGTTGTGGACCAAATGAGAAATGAAGTAAGCCAGAGCCAAAAAAGATTGGAGGACAGTGACAAAGATAGAGTAAGAGAATTTATAGATCTGAAAACCGTTATAGATGAACATAAAAAAATAACCGAATCACTTCAGATTACAACGGATAATTTAAGAAAAGTATTATCAAACAACCAATTAAGAGGCAATTTTGGTCAAGAAGTTGCTGAGGATTTGTTAAAGATGGCTGGTTTCGTAAAAGGTCAGAACTATTCATCTCAAGAACAGTTGGGTGGCGGAAGCAAGCCAGATTTTACTGTGTTTTTACCGGATGGCGTAAAAATTAATATTGATGTGAAATTCCCATTCCAAGCTCTTCAAAGACTTCAAGAAACTGATGATAAAGAGCAACAGAAAAAATATATTTCTGAATTTAAGACTGATATAAAAAATAAAATAAAGGAAGTAACTACAAGAGATTATATTAATCCAGAAGAAAACACAGTTGATTTTGTTGTTATGTTTATTCCCAATGAAATGATATTCAGTTTTATATACGAAAGATTTGATGATGTCTGGAGAGATGCTATGAAAAATAAAGTTGTAATGTGTGGGCCATTTAGTTTTACCGCAATTTTGAGAATGGTGCAACAATCCTACGAAAACTTTAAATATCAGAAAGATTTACATAAAATAATCTCCCATATAAAAGTATTTCAAAATGAATACTCTAAATTTAGTCAGGCTCTAGATTCTTTGGGACAGAAAATTAAATCTGCGGATAAGGAATATGAAAATGTATCTGGAGTAAGAGACAGACGGCTGACAAAAATAATAGACAAAATAAATTCAGGAGAATCATCTTTAAAACTCGACAAGCTGGATGAGGGGTGATATAAATGAGACAGAGGAGGTTCGGTAATGAGTTACGAAGTTTTCGACCCCCCGGAATATCCGGAAGATACAAAAGAAGTGATTCGCTCTTTGAAAGAATATCTCATGGAGAGGAATTCTTCTTTGTTCTCTGTGGAAGAGTTGCGTAAGTTTATCATTCCCTACGATCCTATGTATAGCGAGCAGTACAAAGAGTGGCTTCTTGCCACCAAAAGAAGGGTCGACATAGGAATCCCCGGGGGCAAACAGGTCAAACCCTTTGGGCCGGAAGATAAATTTGGCGGGGCGGCTTGAGCCGCCCTTTCTGTTGCAAAAAATAAGGAAATCCTGTAAAGTGGTATGGTTATGGCAGAAATAAGAGAAATTCCCACTTCGCAGAAGCTTCGCGGAGCGGGCAAAAAAGAATCAAAAAAGGTAGCCAAAACTGAACCTGTAAATAATGGCGCTTTTGCCGTTATTGAGACCGGGGGCAAGCAGTACAGAGTGGCTGTGGGAGATACAATAAAAATAGAGAAATTGAAAGCCGACTCCGCCAAAGGCTCCGTCGAGCCAAAGGAGGGGGATACGGTAGTTTTTGATAAAGTTCTTTTGGTTGATAATGGCGCTGATGCCACCGATATCGGCGCTCCTTACCTAGATGGAGCGAAAGTTTCCGGAACTTTGGTTGAAATCGGCCGCAATGCCAAAGTCATAGTTATCAAATACAAGCAAAAAAGCCGTTATTTTAAAAAGAACGGCCACCGCCAGCCATATTTTAAAGTGAAGATAGATAAAATTTCTTAATTAAAAAAGAAATCTTTGAACTGAAAAAGAATGAGAAGAAGAATGATAAGATACCAGATTATTAGGATTTGAATGTAATTGCGAGAGATAAAATTCATAATCATATCAATTTTATTTTGGGTTTTTGTTTTTAATGAAGACAAAATAAAATGTTCCTCTTTGAAATTCCAAACGGTGGTATAAAGAAAAAGCGGCCAAATGACTGCCCAGATAATCATGCAATAGACGCAAAGAGAGCCCAGTGAATACAAACTTTCATAAATAAACCAGATGACAAAAGCAACCGCCGTCAATAGCCCGAGATTGGCCAAAAGCCAAAGCGGTTTTTTGGCGCGGCCGCCTGAGAAAAGCATTACTCCGACCGCTAAAAGCATGGAAAAAGCCACCAACCCCAAGATGGAATTTGGAAATCCGAAAACATGTCCCTGCCAGGAAATAGCGGCATTGCCACAGCTTATGAAAGGATTGATGTTGCATGGTATGTCAGCAACTGGATTTTGAATAAGTTTAATAGTGTCCAAAGTCAGCAGAAAAGAAGCCGCAAGGCCAATGATGCTGCCGATTATCAAAATATAAGGATATGATTTTTGAATTGTCATGACCTATTTCTTAACGCATTTTTTAATGTATCAGGATCAGTATACTCTAGTTCAGAACCCATAGAAAGACCTTTCCCTAAATGTGATATTTTTACTTTTTTAATTAATGTTGAACACTCGGTGTTTAACATTTTTACCACATAGTCACCAGTATTTTCTCCTTCTGGATTCCAGTTCATTCCTAAAATAATTTCCCTTAGCCGCGCCGAAGCATTTTGCGAAGGCGGGTTTAGTTTCTTTTCCAAAAACGCCTTTAGCTCTTTAACCCTTATCCTTTTTTCCGGCTCTTTTTCCAATATCGGCACCGAACCGCCAAGCACAAAATAAATACCGTTGAATCCCCCGTTTTTTTCTACAGATTCCAAATCCACATCTCTTTGCACTACCATCAGTGTTGAATGATCCCTGTTTTGATCAGAACAAATTTTACACTTACAATGGCCGTCATTGTTGTTGTGATTTTTATGTTGTAATTCAAAAAATCTGTGGCAATCTTCGCATATAACCACATCATCTTTTAAATCTTTTATATTTTCTGCCAATTCACTCAAAGTTCTGTTTGCTCTGGTCAATAAATAATAAACAAATCTCCTGGCCTGTCTCGGCCCAATGCCTGGAAAATTGGAAAATATTTGAATCAGTTTTTCTATAGAATTCATGTTTTAATTACTATAAATTAGATTCGTATATTCCAAATATATTAAAAGTATTGCATTTTTTTCTTATTTCAGACGTAAATTGGTCTATAGAATTTTTAAAAATACCTTCTAAAAAGAAATTGTATTGAAAAGGCCTGTTCTTATTGGGCCTAGAATGAATAGATGTTAAATTTATTTTATATTTATTCACAATTTTTAAAATTTCAAGCAGAGTTCCCGGCTTATGTTTTATGGACAAAACGGAAGTAAATTTATCACCCACTTTTACTGGTTTTCGGCTAATTATCATAAATCTGGTGTAATTTTCATTTGAATCTTGTATGTTCTTTTTTAATATTTCCATTTCAAAAATTTTAGCGGCTCTTTCTGAAGCGATAGCGGCTGTTTCAAACTTTTCTCCGCTGGGGAGATCTTTTATAATTTTTACACTACCAGCTGTATCATAAGCATTTTCTATCGCCCAATTCTTATGTTTTATCAAAAAATTATTACACTGCAATGCTGCTTGATAGTGGGCATAAACTTTTTTTATGTCGGTGATTTTTGTATCTGGATTTACAATCAAACAATGTTTTATTTTGATTTTTGTTTCTGCAACTACATTCAATCCGTATTCATTTAAAAGATCCCAAACTTGATAAACAATTCCTCCTAGTGTATTTTCAACCGGCACAATTCCATATTCGCATTTGCCACTTTTTACCTTGTCAAACACATCATGGAACGATTGGCTTGGTTCTGTTTTGATTAATTTATTGAACAGATTAAAAACTGCCATTTCGCTGAAGGCCCCGTGTTCTCCCTGAAAAGCAACTGGTTTTTTGGAATACAATTTCACATTTAAAATATAGCATAAAATCACACAAAAATTTTGAGAGTGACCCTTTGGGACAAAATTCTTCAAGGGTCATCCTCTGGAAAAAATTACACCATACGTCTCAAAACTCAAAGGGCACCTTTGACTTCCACCCTCATCTTCGCAAGGTGAGGGGCAGTTCTGCTTTAGCAGAACGGGGTGGGGTCGTTAAAACTCTCTAAACTCGCTTTCGGCGCCGGTGAATTGGGCTTTTTCAAGGGGCAGGAATGAGGCCTTTTTTTCGTTAAAGAAAAGTTCAACACGGCCGGTGGCGCCGTTGCGATGCTTTTCAATCAAAATTTCGGCTATGTTTGTTTTTTCGGCTTCGTTTGTATTTTTTTGTTTATCTTCGCGGTGTATAAACATAACAACATCGGCATCCTGTTCAATGGAACCGGAGTCGCGCAGGTCGGAGAGCTTTGGCTTGCCACCTCTCTGTTCAATGGCGCGGGAAAGCTGGGAAAGGGCCATGACAGGCACTTCAAGTTCGCGTGCCAAATTTTTTAAAGAGCGGGAAATTTCGGTTACTTGATTGACCATAGAATCATAATTTTTATTAGTGGCCATCAACTGCAGATAATCTACAATAATCAGTCCCAACCCTTTTTCATTTTTGAGCCGTCTGGCCACTGAGCGCATTTTCAAAATATTGTTGCCCGGCTGATCGTCTATAAAAATGGGCGCTTTGGAAAGGACATCCAAGGATTGGCGAATAGCTGAAAAATCGTCTTCTCTGATCAATTTTCCTGTACGCAATTTCCAGGCGTCAACATTTGATTGGGAAGCAAGCATTCTATCAACTAATTGCTGGGAACTCATTTCCAATGAAAAAATGCCAACCGGAGTATTGTGATAAACGGCTGTCTGGCGAGCAATATCAAGAGCCAGAGCAGTTTTACCAACGGAAGGTCGCGCCGCTAAAATTATCAAATCAGATTTTTGCAAACCGGAAAGTTTTTCGTCAAGCTCTTTAAAACCGGTTGGCACACCTCGTAAGCCGTCTCCTGAATTATGCAATCGATCAAGTCTTTCCCATGCCTCCGTTAATTCTTCTTTAAGTTCTACAAATTTATGTATGCTTGAAATGTTTGTCACATCATAAATTTTCTTTTGGGCTTGATCCAAGAGATTTTCCAATTCTTCGGCTTCGTCATACCCCAAAGAAGACACAAAATCCCCGGCGCCAATCAAATTTCTGGCGATATGTTTTTTTTGAATTATCTGGGCGTAATAATTTGCATTGGCTGCCGAGGGCACCGAATTGACCAGCTCGCCCAAATAACTGTTGCCGCCTATTTCGTCTAGCAAATTTTTTTCCTTCAATCTTGCAGAAACAGATAATAAATCTGTCGGACTTCTTTTTGAAAAAAGATCCAACATTGTCTCAAAAATAAGACGATGCTTTTCTGAATAAAAAGAAACCGCGTGCGCCAAGTCCGTAATTTCAAACATCACTTCCGGCCTCAGCATCACCGAACCAAGTAGCGCTTTCTCGGCCTCCAAATTATGCGGCGGAATTCTTATATGCGATTTTATTTCTGGCATACAAAGATAATATCTTAATGCGCAAAAACTTCAAAATTTCAATCTTAATAAATTGTGGTTAAAAAGGGGATAACCATTCCCAGAGTTGCTTTTTGTAAATATATCCTTAATATCATTAAGAGGAGGATAGAACATTGAGAGACTTTAAAATGGTCGCGCGAAATGCTATTCCATGCTGGTACGAGCTTTCTTGGCGCGGGGAAGGAATTGTTTTGCGAATCCATCAGGACTTCGTGAACGAGGTCAAACAGTTTAAGGCTGATGCTCCGATTGTTGGGCATTATGCAAAAGAATTTGGTTTTTCCAAGTTCGGCCATAAATTCGGCGAGAACTTTGGTTTTGAAGAATCCTTGCAATTTCTCGGCGAGGCAAACGGTTTCCTTGAGTATACCGTGCCGACTCCGTTGGTCAGGAAAAATACCGGTAAGGACTGTTTGTCCTGTGATGGATCGGGCAAAAGCGGAGTGTTTGAGGGCGAGGAATGTTTGTATTGCGACGGTGAAGGCAAGAAGATCGTTTATGATTATACCGAAGCCTTTGCAGTCTCGGCTACGCTCACTACTCTTTTTGAGTTCATGAATTTTCCGGAAGTTGAAACTTCCTGTTCCTTGCTGCAACTCATGAGCATCAACACTGTCACCATCAAGGGTTCTCATGGCGGCTCTATCGGAGGAGAGTACAGCAGAGAAGTAGTGGAATGGATGAGGCAGCGTGGACCTGGAGAAATCCCGGAGATGGTCTCGGCCATGCGTGTTGTTTGGGAGAAAATGGATGGCCGAATAATGGAATTCTACGAGCATTCATTCCGCGCCAACCTTTCAAACGGCGTGGGGTGGCTTTGCACCGATCTCCCCGGAGACGCTTGCGGTCTGCATCCGTCCCATAACGCAGGTTATGGAATTGAAAGAGGTACGGGGTATGAATTCTCTTCCCACAATGTGGACAGCCCCACGCAGCAGCTTGTCATCCTTGCTTCGCTCGCAGCTCTTCATGATCTGGTGCGGAGAGGTAAAAGATGACTGCCAGCATCGATTCAATTTGGCGGCTTCACGAATTCTCGTGCGGCCGCCTAACTTTTTATGTTATAATATAAACATGCCCTCAATTTATACCCATCAAAGCTCAAATATTGCTAAAACTTATTTTTTAATGGGGCTTTTTTTGGTTGTAATTGCGGGATTGGGTTATTTTATTTCTTTTTATTACAACAATCCTGGAATTTTTTATGTGGCCATTATTTTCAGCTTGTTTATGAATGCGGCCAGTTTTTGGTGGTCTGATAAAATAGTTTTGGGAATTTCAAAAGCCAAACCTGCAAGCAGAGAAGAATTTTTTGACCTCTACACTGTGACCGAAAATCTTTCTATTGCCGCCGGATTGCCTATGCCAAAAATTTATGTTATTGACGACCAGGCGCCAAACGCTTTTGCCACAGGCCGAGATAAAAATCATGCAGTAATCTGTGCCACTACGGGACTTTTGCAAAAACTTGAAAAAACGGAACTGGAAGGAGTGATTGCCCACGAACTTTCTCACATAGGCAACCGCGATATTTTGCTTATGAGCGCCGTGGTTGTTTTGGTTGGTTTTGTTTCTATAATTTCTGATATGTTTTTGCGAGGTATGTTTCGGGGTGGCGGAAGTAGGGATAATGATAGCGGCCGTGCTGGTAGTGTTTTGGCAATTTTGGGAATTGTTTTGATAGTTCTTTCGCTCATTATTGCCACTTTGATAAAATTAGCCATTTCCCGCCGACGAGAATATCTGGCCGACGCTTCCGGCGCCTTGCTTACCCGCTATCCGGAAGGTTTGGCCAAAGCGCTTGAAAAAATTTCCGCTTACAATCTGCCTATGAAAACAGTCAGTGCTGCCACCGCTCATCTTTTTATTTCAAATCCACTGGCTGGCAAAAAATCTTCCGTAACAAATCTTTTCCAAACCCATCCGCCGATAGGGGAAAGAATAAGGATATTGCGCGGAATGATAAGTTGATTTATATTTAACAATAACTATGAAAAATCTGGAAGATGCTGGATCTGAAACAATAAGAGAATTAGAAGAAAAAAACGAAGTATTGTTAGAAGCTCACAAAGAGATAATGCTCCAACTTGCCAAAAAATACCAAGAGGCTCAAGAGGCTTCTTTTGATTCCCTGACCGGCTTAATGAGAAGAGGCCCATTTGAGGAGGAAATAAAAATTCGTTTGGCCGATCCGGAAATAAAATCAGTGGCCTTGATAATTTTCGATATTGACCATTTTAAAAATGTCAACGATTCTTACGGCCATGATATCGGAGATGTTGTCCTAAAAAGAGTGGCCGCAGTCATAGGGAGTTACATAAGGGGATATGATCCCACTTGCCGCTGGGGCGGGGAAGAAATGGCTCTGGCTATGATAGGGGCCGATGAGGACCAAGCCGAACTTAAAGCCAATTTCATCAGAGAAAAAATAGAGCAAATAGATTTTTCAGATATAGACAGACTTAAAGATTTTAAAATAACCGTAAGCGTCGGGGTAGCAACTTCCCGTAAATTTCCCGAATTTGACCAACTCCTAAATGCGGCAGACCAAGCTCTCTACGCTTCTAAACACTCCGACCGCAATAAAGTAACGGCGTATTCTAAACTTCCAGAAGTTGAAGTTAGTTAAGCCGCCTTCCTTTTTTCTTCATAACCTTTTCTTTTTCCTGGAAACTCAATAACTTTACTCGCCGCTCCTTTCTGCTCATTTGGATTAGGACCCTTACCCAAAAGCCACAAAGAATATGCGTGATCATATTCCTGTTGTTTTTTTAAAATCTCACTCTTTTCTTCTGGAGTGGTGAATCGTTCTGTACTGCGTATTTCTTCACCTTTTGGAGTTGTATAAAGTTTTTCACCTGCGTTTTCCATATTTTTTATATTAATTAATATACTATTAATTATAATCTTTTTAAAACATTTTTCAAAATTCCAATTTAATGCTAAATTGTATGTAATTATTTGGAGGGTTCGCATAGTGGTCTAGTGCGTTCGCTTGGAAAGCGAATATGCCGCAAGGCATCACAGGTTCAAATCCTGTACCCTCCGCCTTTAGTTTTTGGTATCGGACAGACCCGAGTACTCAAAACAAAGCCGCCTCACGAAGATGGCGGCTTAGAATCCGGTTGCTGTATTATTTCTGCAACAGAACGAACAGTCTGTTCGAGACGGGAAGCAAATTCGGGAGTCTGAAATTTTTCTTGGAATCTGGTTGATTCCTGGTACAACTTGGCCCAAGGAGATGGCCACTTGGCTGACACAATAAATGGAGCCGCTCCAGCCACGGGATAAGCATCAATAATGCTTGATCCTCCTTTGGTTTTCAGCCAGCTGTGCTGGCAGCCTGGTGTAAAATATCCGTCACAGACAGAGACATCAAAATGTCTTGCTAGTGCGCGGGAAATCAGATGGCACGAGATTTGATTTTTGCAATTTCTCCATTCTGGATCGTCAAGATCGAAAGTCAAATCAGGGAGACAACGAAGTATCTCTGAAATCTCGGCAAACATCTGCATATCTTCTGGACTGATGTTGCCTTGGTAAGCCGCATAAAACTGCATAACTACTACCTCCGAACAGAAAAATAACAAAGAAAACAGTTTTTGTCCATTAAATAATATTGTGACCCGAAGGCCTCAACGTGCTAGCCAAAAAATTTGCTAAAATACCCTTGCAACGATTCAACCCTAAAGTTTGAATCGCCAAGACACCGCCTTCGGTCCGCAGTAGCGGACCTTCGGCGTGACGAAGTCCGCTGAAGGGACGCGAAGGCGACCTGAGCCAACATGCACTATGTATATTCTCTAAAATGTAAAGATGGGTATTATATCGGTTGTACCGACAACATTGCCGATCGTTTAGATAGGCATACGAAAGGTAACGTACCCGCAACAGCTAACAGTTTACCAATAACTCTAGAGTTCTATTTTGCAACCGAAGATAAATACAAAGCATTTGAATTTGAAAAGTATTTAAAATCTGGGTCGGGTCGAGCATTTGTCAACAAGCATTTTGCTAAAATGGGTGAACCCTAAAGGGATTCGAACTAAATGAAATCTCAATAAACTGGCAGGTGTCTACAGTAAATCGGGTAAGGATGATATGGTTTTCTCTTTTGTGTGTAAAATAACAAGTGGGCAAATCACGTTTAATGACGAGGCAGATCAAATTGAATATTTTGAGGTAGGCAAACTTCCAGCCAATACTGTCCCGAAACAGGTCGAACGAATCAGGGATTTTCTTGCAACCCCAAATGAGGTAACATTAAAAATTCAAACAGGAAAGTCGACCATTGAATTACTTAAAGAAGGTAAACTGAACTAAGCAAGTATGGCAAAGCAAAACAAAAAGCATTTGAGTATCTCGCCAGAGCGTTTGGCAGAGCTTCGCCGCGCGACTCTTGTCGCTTCTACCGGTTCATCACTTCGTCTTCCAGGCTCTAAAGTTACTAATGACCAGGTTGAGCAGATTCTGGATGCAATCAGTAAACCTTCTGAGCAAAAGTAGGTACCTCGAATAGTTCGGGCTTTTCTTGGTAAAACCTCCTCAATTTTCGTATAATCCTATCAATATTGCTATAGTTGAGCCGTAGTTTCGGTTCAAAGTTCCGGCAATCGTCTCCGCCACAATAATTTAAGTTAGTCAAATGTCAAAGATGCCCTTTGACATCTTCCATAAAAAAACTCGCCGAGCAAGATCTTGTCTTGCCGGCGAGCGATGACCCAACTACTTTACTACTTCAGGTTCTTTCTCGGAAAGCCTCATTTCTTCACAAATCTTTATGGTGGGGGCAACAGTTCCGCCACTATCTGGGTAGTCCTCGCAATTGCTTTCAATCTTAAAGATTGGCGCGATATCTGGTTTATCGGATGGTAGCCAGATCATGCATCCAAAATGGACATCTTCCCCGCCTTCTTGGTCTCGCCATCTGAAAGTCAGGCGGCCGCGATAGCCGAGTTGAATAAAGTAAGCCGCCATAAGTTTGGATTGCCTCATAGGCATGACTTCACAATATCCAAAGTTTCGACCAAATTCTATGGATTCTGGTTTCTTGCCTTCAATCAGAACCCCAAAAATGTCTGCCACCTGGTCGGTTTTTGTTTTCGCAATCATTTGCGCGATTGACGAATCAAAAACGAGCTTTGTTGACATCAAGGCCTCTCCTGAGTCAAGCATTTTCTTGGGAGCATGCAAACATCCCCGCAAGACTGCCCAACCATTGGGAATAGAGGTTATTACTGCGACAACAACTTCTTTGGCAATAATTGCCAAACTCTCTGGAACAACAAATGTTCTTTTCAAGACAACACTCCTTCCGGAGATATATTTGCACTAATGCGCCAAAAAATCAAGTTTGACTTTTTTAATAATTTATCTCATCGCTAAAAAGGCATTTACATAGTGGATAGCGATACCGCCGAAGTTGGGATGGGAATTAAAAGTGGCGTTGATTTTTTCTATTTGCCTGGAAAAGTATTTTTTGGAAGTGTTATGGAAAGTGATGTACGGTGGCGGTACATCGCCTGTTTCCTGGGCAATGATTATTTTGGTTTTATGGACTCCGTCATTTGCCGTCTGCATTTCATTTTTTGATACAGCTATAGCGCCATCATATCCGTCGGAAAAATTTCTGTATGACATTATAATAATTGAGCTGTCCGGCCTTCTATCTAAAATATTTAATAAATGCCCAAAAGCAAAATCTTTTTTTCTATTGTATGAAAATTTGGGGGTGAGAGCGTCTTGACCGTCATAAAAATCAGGCGCTACCACTGAAAATTTAAGCTCGTTTTCTTTCAAAAAGTTTTCTGTTTGGTCCACCAATTTAACAAAATTTTTTAAGACAGAAGCTTTATTTTCTGCATAAGAATCCAAAAGATACGGTTCCACATCATATTGAAAGCCCCGAAATTTATTTTTATGTTCGGCGTTGAAATTTTTAACAAAATTTGCCACTGCAAAGGCTTTGTATTCATTGCCTTCTTCTGCCCAATTGCGCCAGCCGGCTTCAGCATCCACAGCTATGCCATTTTCGTTGGCGCGAATTATAAAATCTTCCAGTTTATCTGAGAATGCTTCTTTTTGTTTTTCTCTTTCTTGTCCTTTTTCCATCACGAAAATATCCAGATAAGTATCAATGGAGACATATATGGCGTTCACCCCATCCGCTTCTGCGCCGGAAAGTATTGATTCCATATATTCGGGCGTCATCTGCATAATAGGCGTCCAAATCCATGTTCCGTATTCTTTTGTTTTTATCTCCTCTTTTTTTGCCGGCGAAGTAAAAGATTTGATGGCTCTAATTACTGTGGCGAGCTTGTCCCGAGTAAAATTGAGGGGTTGATTTGAAAAGAGTGATGGCTTCGAACTTGCGTCAAAAACAATATTTTTGAATTCTGGATTAATCGCAATCGCATTTGGGGTAATATTTTTGTCGGAATACTGGGATATCTGCGCGTCTATAAAATTGCGGTGGGGAACTGGCGTCTCATTACCTCTTAAAACAAAAACTAAAACCGCCACACTAAAAATCAACATCATTCCTGCGACAAAAAACTTTTTCATGTGCGCGGTGAGAGATTTGAACTCACGGCCTCGTCTACGTCAAAGACGCGCTCTAACCAACTGAGCTAACCGCGCCTTATAAATTTATCAAATTTTTTCCCTAACATCAATTTATTAAATAAAATTAAACAATATTTTTATAAAAATACTATACTAAACGCTGAGCGTCTAATATAGATTTTATTTTGATATATTGTGTAGTTCTTAAACAAAAGGACAATGCTAAAAAATAGTAATTTTGTCCTTTTCTATTTGAGTTGTTGTTTAAAGCTGAAATAGCCGTCTAAAAGTCATTTTTGATAATGGGGATTAATTGGGGATAATTGTTTTGCATTTTAAAATTAGTGCTAGTAATCTAAATTACTGAGGAACGGCATTATTATTAAGATACTGAACCTTGCGCCAATATTGACGGTCGGTTAAATCTGGCGCGAGATAAAAATTTGTTCTTTAATTATTAATTATAAATTTAAATTAAATATGAAAAAAATATTAGGAAGTGTCGGAGTATTGGCTGTCGTTGGCGCCTTAGTTTTAGGCGCTACGGGGGCTTTTTTTTCCGATACAGAAACTTCAACTGGAAACACTTTCACAGCCGGGACAATTGATATAACCTCCAGCTTTGAAGAAACGGCCCCATTTGCTTTAACTGATATGAAGCCTAGCCAAGTTGCTTACTCTAACTTTACAATCCATAACTCAGGAACCAATCCTGTAAATGTGTGGAAAAAAGTTGACAATATTGTGACCGAAGAAAATGGAACAAATGACCCAGAAATAAATTATTACGAAACCAATCAACTTCCAGTAGAGCTACAAAATGCTATTGATACAACTATCCAGTATGACTTGTCTGTCGTATTAAAGAATGGACAAGGTGTAGCACAGTGGAATCAAACTCTTTATAATCTAAACAAAACCATTAACCAAATCAATGGCAACGGCACATTTTTGGGCATGATTCCAGCCGGATGGAGTATGGATGTAACAGAGAGTTATCACATGATTGCTGAGACTGGAAATTGGGCTCAAAGCGATAAGATGACTTTCGATATCACTTTGACTGGTGAACAGTTGACAGGCACGGCGGTTTTGGAAGATAAAGACCAAGTGGCTCCTTGGAGAGTGAGAAGCGATACGGCTCCACAAGTAACCTTTACTTACGGAGTAAAAGATTCTATTCTCAAGATTAATAGCTTAACAGGAAAAACAGTAGTTGCAGGACCTCATTCTTTGATTACTTATCCTGAATTATTCTCAACCCCTTCCGGTGCCGGATGGCCAGGAACTGGTGTTGTCTTAGCAAATGTTACGGTTGATGGGAGTAACAACATTACGGGCTTTACTCAGGTTGTAACCGACCCTAATACATTCACAAACATGAAAGTATGGCTTGTCCCAAGTTCAGATTTGGATGCTGGCACTGCCACATTTCACGCTTGGAATGGCGCGAATTATCTGTTTGACACTGGATTGATTGACTACTACAAATCATAACCGGATAAATCAGTTATAGATTTTGAAGCTTCTAACCCCTCCCCACTTTTATTAAAAAGTGAGGAGGGAGAGTGAGGCTTGAAAAAGTATGAAAAAATTATCAAAAATAATTTATTATGTAGTTCTTGCTTTTATTTTTGCTGTTGCCATACTGCTCATCGTTTTTATTTTTCCCGTTACTGGCATAAAGGTTTTGACGGTGCTCTCCGGCTCAATGGAGCCGAGCATACATACGGGGAGTTTGGTACTGGTGAAGCCGACCGCAAATTATAAAATCGGCGACATTGTAACTTTCGGTCTAAATACAAAAACTCAAATACCGACCACTCACCGCATTGCGGAGATTCGCGTCCAGGAAGGCCAGACAATTTATAAGACCAAAGGCGACGCTAACAATGCCGAGGACATGAAGGAGGTCGCGGTAAGAGATATTATTGGTAAAGTTTATATTTCCGTGCCTCTTGCTGGGTATGCGGTTGATTTTGTCAGAAAACCGCTCGGTTTAATTTTGATCATTGTTTTACCAGCTCTTTATATTGTTTATGATGAAGTTAAGAAAATAATGAAAGAAGTCAAGAAGATAAAAAATTCCAAAATTTCAAATAATTTAGAAGGAAATGTTTAGCACCAGAAGAAAAAGGAAAAAGATATTTAAGAAATTTGAAAAAACGCTGTTTAAATTTGCGCCAGCTGCGCTTTTAATAATAGGAATACTGACTTTCAATGTTTATTCCACCAACGCTTATTTTAATGATATCGAAAACTCGATTGGCAATAATTTTTCAGCCGGCATTTTAGATATTAATATTTCCGGCAGAAATATCTCTGGCATAGTTAATTCTGGTAATGCCACAACAACTACGATTACATTATCAAAATCAAATCCGGCAAATTTGAACTACCAATATTTTGCCAGCTCAACAATTTTGGACACCGACCAGACCGCCTGCGATTACATTGCAATATCTGCCTCAAGTTCTCCTCAAATTATTTCTTCGCCCCTGAAAAATTTTATTTCTTTTGCCAGCGCGCCGATTGGTCCCGTCCAATGGGATTTTACTTTTACGGCGACTGATTCTATTCCATCTGCTGATTTAGGCAAAATATGCAATTTCAAAATATCTTACATAGCTTGGCAAACAAATTTGCCAAACAGTTTGCAAGGTTTTAGCGATGTGGCCGAGATAGACGGTTCAATCCAAATTGGAACAGCACCAACTGTGCCGATTGTGCCGGATGTGGTTTTAAATGAATTTTTGCCTAATCCGATTGGAAATGATTCTGCAGATGCGCCAGATGGAGAATGGGTTGAGCTTTACAATAACAGCTCGACAAACAGTTTTGATTTAAGTAGCTGGTATATAAGAGATGCCAGCGCGACAGGAAAAGTAGATATTTTATTAAATAATACATATGATTTTTCCATACACGCATCAAGCACAATAATCGCGCCTAAGGGCTGGCTAGTGGTTTATATGAATAAAGAATTCTTAAATAATTCTGGCACTGAAACAATAACACTTTTTAATAGCAGTGGAGTACAGCAAGATTTTTATTCTTATGCTTCCTCTGGTGTGCCAATAAATAAATCTTTTGCTAGAATTCCAGACGGCACAGGCGCTTGGGTTGACCCGATTCCGACACCGGGCGGGCCGAATAAAGCGGAAGAAATTTTAGGAGGCAGTAGCAGTGAGGTAGCGTTAGATATTTTAGTTGTAGAAACATCCACTAGCACAGAACCAATCGCTACAAGTACTGAAAATATAATTGGTGATTTAGTAGCTACAACAACACCGGAAATTATTGCAGAAACAGCCAGTATAACACCAGAAATAGCAGAACCAGTCATAATACCGCCTGAGCCAGAAATAATTTCAGAGGTCGTGGACGAACCAATTCCAGAATCAATTATTGAAACACCAGTAATTATAGAACCAGAAACAATATGAAAAAATTTATAATTCCAATTTTATTTTTACTTCCTTTCTCGGCTTTTGCGGCTAATCCGCCCCTCTCGGTAATTTTTAGTCCAAATCCTCTGTTTGAAGCCTTAAATTTTGTGCCGGGAGATAGTAAAGAGGCGAATATTACCGTTGGAAACAGCGATACGGTTATACGAAATGCTTATGTGGAAGCAGTCAATATTTCAAATAACGGCAATTTAGCCAGTCAAATGAATTTAAGAATACTTGATGGCTCAACAGAAATTTACAATAACAATTTTGAAGCTTTTTTAAATGCCGGTCCGGTACCTCTTTCTTCAATCGGAACGGACGGTTCCAAAACATATAATTTAAAAATAACTTTTTTGGAAAATGCCAACGACAATTATCAAGGCAAGACTCTCAAGTTTGATGTTTGCGTCGGATTTTCCGGAGGCGGCCAGCATTGCACCAACGACATTGTTATAACTCCTGAACGCGGCACTGGAGGCGGCACTTCGGGGGGCAGTTCAGGCGGCTCGCATCTAATGATTTATAACGAGAGAAACGAAGTTCCGCTTCCGCAAACAACGGAGGTCATCGTCCACTGGGAGACAAATAAACCAGCTACTTCCCAAGTTATTTACGGCCTTGCATCTGGCGGCCCATACACTTTGGATTTGACATTGCCAAAATTCGGCTATCCATCCATTACGCCGGAGGGCTTAATAAAGGTAATAAACCATTCTGTTTTGCTGACCGGTCTTCTACCGGGCGAAACTTATGTCTACAGAGTGGTATCCCGCGCTTCACCGCCAACTATAAGTTATGAACATGAGTTTACGGTGCCTATTTCTGACATTGGTACAACGAATCCTTTGACGAAGTCGGCTCCTTTGGGATTTTCTTGGGGAGAAATACTTGGAGCCAGTTCTGATAATAATGGAGCTGTCTCAGAAAGTGGCAGCGTAGCGTCAACTTCTAACGAAAACAATTTAGCCGCCGCATTTTCCGGTGGCTGGAACAGTTTGTTCTCGTGGTGGCTTTGGATCCTTATTATACTTTTAATCGCTTACATTTTTTGGAGATTTGTTATAAAATCAAGGAATGAAGGGGATTAAAGAAATTATGAAATTAAAAATCGCTATTATTTGTTTGGTGATTTTGGTTGTTTTAATTGGAATTGTGCCTGGTTTGCGAATCGGGGTTATTGATTCACTCTCGGCGATTTATGCGAGCGTGCTGGTTGCTCTGACAAACCAAAACAGGGCGGCCGCGAATATTTCAGAATTAAAAGTAAATCCGTTTCTTGAAAAAGCGGCTCAGATGAAAGCCGATGATATGGCGGCCAAGAGTTATTTTGCTCACAATACTCCAGATGGCAAAAATCCTTGGTATTGGCTTGATCAAGCCGGCTACAAATATGTTTATGCCGGAGAAAATTTGGCCGTCAATTTTGAAAACAGTGAAGACATAGAAACTGCTTGGATGAATTCTCGCGGCCACTTTTTAAATATTATGAATCCAAAATATACCGAAATAGGCATTGCCACTTCCACCGGCATCTATAAAGGCCGTCAAGCCGTCTTTGTGGTTCAAATGTTTGGCACTCCGGCAAAATGAAAATAATGCAACAAAAATTTAAAAATTCTATACTAAACGCTCCTCCTTCGCTAAAGTTACGGCGGGACAAACCAGCGTCTAATATAAAAAGTGTGTTGTTATTTCATCCTTTGCAATTCCAGATAAATATCCTCTAAAGCTTTTGTAGCATCGCCGGCGGCGATATTGTTTTGGTGATATAGAGCATCAGTACAATCACCAGCTGCCCAAATTCCATCCAGGCTGGTTCGTTGAGTTCTGGGGTCAACTTTGATGCGTTTATATTCGTCCATCTCCACCAAACCTTTCACAAAAGAAGTGGCCGGAATGTGGCCGATTTCCACGAAAATGCTCTCGGTTTCAATTTCAACATTATCCACAAAAGGAGCGGTTCTTTGATAAACGAAAGACTTTACAAAATCGTTCCCTTTTATTTCCACTGGCAAAGTATTAGTCAGAGCTTTCATTTTTGAATCAGCCAGCACTTTTTCAACAGTAACAGGGTCGGCATGAAATTCCCCTCGAGAAATCAAAGTGACACTCTTGCAATAAGCTAATAATTGGGCGGCCGTTTCAAATCCGGCATTGCCGCCGCCAATGACCACTACATCCTTGTCAGTGAAAAACGGCCCGTCGCAGGAGGCGCAATAAGTGATTCCCTTGCCTTCAAATTTTTTGGCGCCGGTTATTTCCAATTTTCTCCTTGAGCCGCCGGTGGCCATAAAAATAGTTTTTGTTTTATAAACACCATTATTGCTGGTAACCAAAAATCCGTTACTTTCAATACGCTCGATTTTGCCGACTCTTTCGCCTTCTTTGATATCAACAAAACCTCCAGCATAAAATTTGACATGTTCCTTGAAATTTTTAGCCAAATCAATGCCGGAAATAGCTACGGTGCCTATCCAATTTTGGATTTCTTCTGACTCCACAGACTGGCCGCCAAAAGATTCGGCAATCAGCGCCGTCTTTATTTGCTTCCTAGCCGCGTATACCCCCGCTGCCGCTCCCGCCGGCCCCCCGCCTATAATAATTAAATCGTACATAAAATTTATTGTATCATATTACTACCTCATCCCCAACCCTTACTACCTCACCCCATCCGACTTGCGTCGGATTGCCCCTCCCCTTGCAAAGGGGAGGGGCAGTTCCGCTTTAGCGGAACGGGGTGAGGTAGGAAAAACAAAAAAGTTGGTGGTGACCCTTTGGGGCAGGGGCATTTCAAGGGTCACCCCCTGGGAAGGAATTTATTTTAATTTAGAACGTCTTAAAAATGCCGGCACGGCGCCCCATTCATCGTCATCTTCTATAATATTTTGTTTTTTTCCTTCCGGCTCTTCTTCTTTTTTGTCTCCTTTGTCAGTTCTGAATACGGAATTAAATATTTTGCCTTTGCCATCTTCTTCCCCCTTATCTCCAAACAAATTTTTCTTCATATAACTCTCCGGAAAACCGCTGGCGATGACGGTAATCTTTATTTCACCTTTTTTGAGTTTTTCATCACGAACGGTGCCGAATATTATTTTAGCATTTGGATCTACCGACTCGGTAATGAATTTGGCGGCATCGTGTATTTCAAACATAGTTAAGTCGTCACCTCCGGCAATGGAAAAGAGCACCCCCTTAGCGCCATTTATGGAAACTTCCAGAAGCGGTGAATTAATGGCCAGTTTGGCTGCTTCCTCGGCTCTTTTTTCGCCACTGGCCCGACCGATGCCCATCAAAGCTCCGCCGGCGCCTTCCATAATCGCTCTAACATCGGCAAAATCTATATTTATGATACCGGGCATGGTAATCAAGTCGGAGATGCCTTCAACCGCTTGTTTTAGAATATCGTCGCACATAGCGAAGGCATTTTTGGCTGAAGTTTCTTTATCAATGGTGGCCAGGAGTCTGTCATTTGGAATAACTATAAGAGCATCAACTGATTGACGAAGCTCTTCCAGCCCGGCTTCGGCCAACCGCATTTTTTGCTGGCCTTCAAAAGAAAACGGTTTAGTGACTACACCCACTGTTAGAGCATCCAATTCTTTGGCGGTCCGGGCAATGATTGGTCCGGCGCCAGTGCCAGTTCCTCCCCCCGCGCCATAGGCGATAAAAACCATATCGGCCCCTTTTAGAGCTTCCTGTACCTCTTCCTTGGTTTCTTCCACGGCTCGTTTGCCCAATTCCGGATTCATGCCGGTGCCTAAGCCTTTTGTTAAATTTTTTCCAATATGTATTTTCTTTTTCGCCTCCGAATGATGCAGGTCCTGAGCATCCGTATTTATGGCAATAAACTCCACCCCCCTTACCTTGGAGTTAATCATATGATTAATGGCATTTTTGCCGGAACCGCCTACACCTACTACCTTTATTCTGGCAAAGACTTCTACTTCCGGTTTTATTTGAGGCATGAATGTAGAGTATCAAAAAAGCCATAAAAACGCAAAGCTTGAATTATGGCAGAAAGTGTTTTAGGGTTTGGAGCACTTTTTTAAATAAATTTTGGCTATGTTTTTTAAGGCCGAGCCTTTCTTCTTCGTCTGGCAGATTACTGATGATGCAGAGTCCATAAGCGACAGACCAGGAAGAATCTTTTATTTGAAATTTTCCTGCCTGCCCTGAGCTTGTCGAAGGGTTGCCAATATTCAAAGAGGCGATGCGGGAAGGCAGGCGAAGATAGCTTCTGGCTAAATCTTCAATCAGGCCGATGGAAGAAGAGCCGCCAGTTATTATTATGCCGGCCGGCAAAACACCTGACTTGCCGATTTTTTTAAGATGAGCTTCAATCAATTCAAATATATCCCCCAGACGAGCCGAAATAATTTCTTCCAATTTTTTCTTTGAATAATTAGTGGCAGTAACTCCTCCCAGTTTTATAGACTCGGCCTCTTCTAAAGATATTTTAAGACCGAGGGCGATATCGTTGGTGATATCTGAACCGCCAATGGGAAATATTTCCAAAGATATCGGTATATTATTTTCAAATACTACAATTGATACCGTCTCTGCTCCTATGTTAGCCAGCACACAGCCGGCAATCTTTTGGCTTTTTGAAAGAGTTACAAAACTGGCGGCAATGGGAGAAGCAACCACATCAATTACTTCCACTCCGGTGTTTTCTACCGCTTCCACCAAATCGTCCAGATGAAGTTCAATACAACTGATGAAAAGGGCTTTAGTTTCCAGTTTTACCCCTTTCATGCCGAGAACTCTGCCCAATACCGGTTTTCCGTCTATTTTCCAGGAGGTGGGAATGGAATATATTATCTTCCGGTTCTGCATTAAAGCGCTTGGTATGGATTCTTCGGCGGCGGCAATGGCCTGTTCCACATCTGTTTCTGTTATTTCCTGGTCGGCCCGGCCGACAATGGCCGAACCTTGAGAATTTAGGCCGGAAAGACCAACTCCGCCTATAGAAATAAACACTTTTTTTATTTTGATGCCGGAAGACTTCTCGGCTTGTTTTATGGCTAAGGATACGCTCTTGGCAACATCGGCGGTGTTTATTATATACCCGTGCCGAAGGCCTTTTGATTCGGCTCTGCCGGTGCCTATAATATTTGGCAAATAATTTTGGGCCGTCTGTTCCGCAACCACTACCCGCACTTCATAAGTGCCTATATCTATACCGGCTGTAATACGCGAGCTCATATCTTTCCATTTTACTACTATGTTCCATTCCTTTCAAATGAAAAATTGCGTGGATAACTAAAAACAGCAAGTAATTTGGGAATGTCATATCAAATTTGGCTGATTTTGTTTTTGCAATTTCCGGACAAATAAAGATTTCCCCCATAGACGGAGATAAATTGAAAGATAAAATATCTGTCGCCACATTTTTTTTTCTATATTTTTTATTTAAAGATTTTATTTTGTTTTTACCTGTAAAAACAACGGAAAGCTCATACCGTTTTCCTAAAATATCATTTTTAATTTTTTCAATAGGCAGCTTTATCTTCATTTATTCCAGCGTGCCGGGCATTTTGCCCATTTTGATAAGCTCTCGGATTCTGGCTCTTTCAGATATTTTTTTAAGGGTTCTTTTCTTTTTGACATATTCAGAAAGTTTTCTGACGCTATATCTTCGGCTTCGCAGACGCGCCAAAATGCCGGAGCCCTGCACTCTTTTAGTGAACTTCCTGATCAGCCCCAAATTATTGTCATTGCCGCTTTTTGTTATTTCCACATTTACCGCCATGAAAATATCCTATCACATCTTTATTTTTTATGCAAAAAAACTGATTCCAACATTTAACCCAACTCTTTGACTTTGACGGCCAGCTCGGAGATGGGGACGACTTCTTGGGCGCGGGTGGCGGTATTACGGATGATGACTGAATTTTCCAAAGCTTCTTTTTGGCCGATAAGGATTATATAGGGAGCCTCTGAAATCTCGGCGGTGCTTATTTGACCGCCTAATTTGTCTTTGGCTATTGAATGGATAACGCTTACTCCGGCTTTATAAAGTTCTTCCAATATAAGGAAACTTTTTAATTTGGCATCAGGACCGAATTGAACTAGATAAAACTGGGGTTTGCTTATTTTGGCTCTGACTTTCTTTAAATTTTTTTTGAGCTTGGCGGAAATATTCAAAATACTGCAGGGCAAATCTTTTTTGCAGCCTATTTTTTTTGCCAGCCGGTTAAAACGGAAACCGTAAGCCAGTTCATTTTTTCCATCTTGAGCGTCTAATATGGAAAATATAGTTTCCGACCCGATATCCAGATCGCCGACCAGATGATGATTTATTTGATAAGGAATATCCATAATCTCCAAAAATTCAAGCACTTCTTTAAAATGCAGTCTGCTTGATTCGGATAAAAAATCTATCGATTTGGGGCATTCAGCTTGAAAACTTTGACAATCATCCCGGCATTCTTTCAATACAACGAACAAATCTTTTTTAATAGCCTGTTTCAAATCGGCTGGGAAAGCATTGAAATTTTTTCTGACAAACAAAGCTAATTTTTTTTGAAATTCATTCATTGAATCTTTATCTCCAATTGAATTTATCTGAACTTCCATATTTTTATAGCCCGCCTCATTTAATATGGCGATGCCGGTTTGGATGGCAAGGCATTCGCAGATGCTTTTAGAAGAACCCAAGGAAACTATTGCCCCTTCCAGCCGAAGAGGTTTTTTCTTTTCTTTTGACCCGCGAAACGGCCTTTCGCAATAAAACATGTTTGGCTGCGGCAAAGACATCATTCTTTCTTCAAAATACATACGCAAAAGAGCCGATTTTTCTGCCGGATGCGAAGATTGATCAAAATTCTTAACACATTCAAAATCTTGTTTTTCTATTGCCGGCGGAATAATCGGCTGAAAGCCATAAAACTTTGCAATCTTATCTATCCCGGTCATTTCCTTGACATTTCTGTCTTGAATTGGTTTGTGGTCCATAATTTTAATAAATTCCTGGCCAGATATTTATTTTTTCCAACGGTAATAATCTTACAATCGGCCTGCCAATAATATATTTTTTAGGCAATGGCCCCCAAACTCTTGAATCGGAGCTGCCGGCTCGATTGTCTCCCATCACAAAATATTCGTCAACTCCCAACTTTATAGAAAAGTTTTCATCTTTTTTAAAAACGATATAAGGCTCATTCAATTTTAGGCCTTCCTTATTGTCTTCATTAAAAACATTAACCACACCCCCTTTTATTTCAATCGTTTCGCCGGGAAAGCCGATTAATCTTTTTATAAAAAATTTGGAAGGGTCTCTGGGGTATTTTATGATAATAACGGATTCCCTTTTTGGCTCTTCAAATCTTTTGCTAAGCTGGTCCACAATCAAATAATCGGCATCTCTAAATGTCGGGTCCATCGAAGCCCCGCTCACCACATACGGCTGGGCCACATAAATGCGAAATGGCACTACAATAAGCAGAGCGATAACAGCATATCGCACCAGTTCCCAAAAAGAAGATTTTGGATTTTCTTTAGAAGTTTGATTTTCTTCGTTCATTTGAGCTATTATATTACATATACCAATTAATTCAAAATTTTATGTTTTACATCATAGGTTTGGGCAATCCAGGAGAGGAATATTTAAATACTCGCCACAATACCGGAAGGGAGGCGGTTATGAAATTATATAAAGATTTAAATTTTCCGGAATGGGAATTTGATAAAAAATCCAAATCTCAAATTTCAAAATCAAAAATAGGAAAAGAACCAGCCACTTTAATTTTGCCGGAGACATTTATGAATAAATCAGGGCAAGCCGTTTCTTATTTTGTTAAGCCAAAATTAAAAACTTCTAAAAAAGGTCTGGAAAATTTGATTGTGGTGCATGACGATATTGATTTGCCTTTGGGAACATTAAAAATTTCTTACAATAAAGGTACGGGTGGGCATAGGGGATTGGACTCAGTCGTTAAAGCAGTCAAGACAAAAGAATTTGTCAGAATAAGAATTGGCATTTCATCCGCAACTCCGAGCGGAAAAATTAAAAAACCTCAAGGCGAGAAAGCGGTCATTGATTTTATATTGAATAAATTCAAACCGGCTGAACTGGAAATTATAAAAAAAATCTTTAAAAAAGTAAGCGAAGCCATCCAGACTCTCATCACCGACGGACGAGACAGAGCGATGAATATGTTTAATTAAAGTTGATTATTTATTTAAAAAGAGTAGTCTGCAAATAGAGGAGATTTGTACATGGAGAAAACGAGGGTGGAAAAGGTAAAAGTAAGCATTTTTCTTGATCGAGATTTACACACGAAATTGAAACTCCATTCTGTCAAAAAAGTAACGAGTATTCAAAAGGTGGTCGAAGAATTTGTGAGGCAGACCCTTTTGGCTTCCAATGATTCATCAGAGCATCCCGAGATAGATGATTATCTCGGAGATCTTAGAAAAGTCATGCTCTCACTCGAGAGTTTGTCTGACAAAAGATTTTTGAAAATATTTATGAGATCTCTTAATGCTCAATACAAAGCAATTATGGAAGAGCAAACATTGCCCAATGTCTGACTTTGGGCAATCAAGTGTCAAGGCGCGTCCTTGGCACTTTTTGTTTTCCACAGATCCCCTTGATGGGCACCATCAAGGGGAGTTATAATGTTTTTCATGGGTACCAGAGATTATAAGAATTTTGCACCAGGTTGTTATTACCATATCTATAATCGTGGAGTTGATAAGATGGCTATATTTAAAGATGAACAAGATTTTAATGTTTTCTTTAATCGATTAAAAGAAAATTTATTTCCAAATAAGAAAGTTTCCAAATTAAAAAATAAGGTCTATCGAGGAAAAAGTCACACACCATACATCAGAAAAATGCTTCCACCTGGATCTTTTTCGCTTATTACCTACTGTTTGATGCCAAATCATTTTCATATTTTAATCAAACAAAATAGCGATGTTTCTGTAAGCAGACTTATTTTAAAAGTGTGTAGTAGTTATTCAAAATACTTCAATCTAAAATACAATCGAGTCGGTTCTTTATTTCAGGACCAATTTAAATCTGTACTTATAGATAGTAATGAATATTTATTGTGGCTCTCTGCTTATATTCATTTAAATCCAAGAATTGCTAACTTGATAAAAAAAGACATTAGTTGGCGGTGGAGTAGTTATGTAGAATATTTAAGTATTAATTCTGAAAAAATTTGTAAAAACAAAATTATTTTAGATCAACTTAAAGATCCCAGTAGTTATAAGAAGATGGTAGAAGATTCTTTTGAAAATATTCAGCAGAAAAAACATTCTGAACTCGAACTTGAATATGCCGAGTTTGAATCCCCTTGATGGTGCCCATCAGGGGAACCCATTACTGACGGACGAGACAAGGCGATGAATGCATTCAATTAAAAAGACCCATATAATTATTTCTCAACAAATGACAATGCCATTTTTTGCTCTTTGGGATCAAAAATATTTATTTTAAAATTATAGGTCTTGCCAAGCTCTAGTTTTTCGCGCAGTTTTTCTTCGGTGCCGAATTCGGAAATATGAATCAGGCCGGCCACCCCCTCTTCAATGGAAGCTAAAGCGCCGTGTTTGTTGAATTTAATAACTACTCCGCTGACCACATCATCTTTTTTGTATTTTTTAGACGCTTCGGTCCACGGATTTTCCTTTAAAGCTTTAATGGAAAGGGAAATTTTGCTGTCTTTTATTTCAATTATTTTTACTTTTATTTTATCTCCCACTTTGGCAAACCTGTGCGGATCGTCAACGAGGCCCCAATCTATTTCTGAAATATGAACCAGACCTTCCAAACCCTCTTCTATTTTAACAAAAATTCCGAAGTCAACGATGCCGGTCACCTCTCCTTCTAATTCATCTCCTAAGCTGTATTTATCAATTATTTTTTCTTTCTCGCCGCTATCGGGGTCTTTCTCGGAAAAAATAAGTTTACCTTCTTTAGCGTTGGTGGCAATAATAGCCACCGAAAGTTTTTGACCTACTAATTTTCGCAATTCTTCCAATATTCTGTCTTTGTCTCCATCAGAAATTCGCGGATAATGCTCCATCTTTAATTGGGAGGCCGGCAAAAAGCCGGTAATGCCTTGCCAAACTAGCATCAAGCCCCCCTTATTTGCTTCCTTAACTGGTATTTCAAATACTTTCTTGTCTCTAATCGCTTCCTCGGCGTCGCTCCAAATAAGAGCTTGCTTAGCTTCTTTCAGAGATATTTCTATATATCCTTCCTTATTGTCATTGCCGACTATTTTGCCGGTAATTCTATCTCCAATGTTTATCTTCTTTATTAAATCGCGTGCGTTGATGTATTCTTTGCCAAAAATAACCCCGGTGCCCCAAGGTGGCAAATCCACGAAAATAGAATTCTTGGCAATAGCTATGACCGCGCCTTCCACAATTGAATCTTTGGCTGGCGGTAGCGCCGAGCCGTCCAAAAATTTGGACATTCTGCTTTCTTGCTTTTCTTCTTTTTTTTCAACAATTTTTTTAACCATAATAATTTTGCAAAACAAAAACCGTCGCTTTTCCGCATTCTCTTGCCTTGCCCGCCGTAACTTTAGTGAAGGTTGGGCTATTTCGGTATTGCGGAAGGTTATGCTTCGGAACTTTTTTAATAACTCGTACATGATAGCATCTGTATTTAAATGTGCAATGGGGTTGACTTTTGGGAGGCATAGGTATATATTATTAAAGTAAGTGTTAAGTTCTCTTTGTTTGTTTTGCGGGCTTTGTATCGCGAACAGCAGGCGGAACCGCTTTATGGTGAGAGCAATCGAACCATTGGTCGTTTTAATCGCAATGTAACAAAGTACGCAATGAAAAAGCTTTTCGTAGGCAATTTGCCTTACAAAACCACCGATGCCGATTTGAGAGACATGTTCTCCAAAAACGGCGAGGTCACCGAGGCTGTCGTTATTATGGACAGGGAAAGAGGTGTCTCCAAGGGTTTTGGTTTTGTAACTATGACAAATGATGCCGAAGCCAATGCCGCCATCGATGCATGGAATGGCAAGGATATTGAAGGAAGGGCCCTGACCGTAAATGAGGCTCGCCCTCAAGAGGCCCGTCCTCGCAGAGATAATTTTAGACGATAACATCGTTTACATTTAATCGCAAAAAACCCTGAGTTTATCGAAGGGTTTTTTGTTATAATATGAATTATGAAAAAAACAGTTATTTTTGCATTATCAATAGTGTTTTTGATTGTTTCTTTTGGTTTAAGAGATAAAAATAAAGAAATTGAGCAAAAATCAGTAGAAAAATCTGAAAAAAGCCAAAAAATATTAAAAATAATTGAAATAGCTGATACGGATGCAAAAAGGACACGAGGACTTTCAGGAAAAGAGGGGCTGGGAGAGAAAGAAGGAATGCTTTTTGTGTTTGATAAAGAGGGATATTACGGCATTTGGATGAAAGATATGAAATTTCCCATAGATATTGCCTGGCTGAATAAAGATAAAAAAATAATATATCTGGCAGAAAATGTTTTGCCGGAAACTTATCCAAAAGTTTTTAATTCTCCAGTTCCAATTTTGTATGTCCTGGAAATCCCAGCCGGATTTTTGCTGAAAAATAACATTAAAATTGGAGATTTTGTTGCCTTTTAATTTTTTCTGTTTTCTGCACTGTTATCCACAGGTTATAGTGGCGTAAAAATTGTAGAATGAGGTACCAGAATTTTTAAATTTTTATCAAAATTTAACAAAAAAGCGCAAAATTTTTAATTTTTTATAAAAATATGCCTCAAAAAATCAAAAAAACACCAAAAAAGCCGGCTAAAATTGATATCATAAAAAAAGTTCAAAAACGGGACGGCTCTATTGCTCCTTTTGATTTTGAAAGGATTGTGACAGCCATAAACAAAGCCATGAAAGCTTCCAATGAGGGTTCTGAGGTTGAAGCTAGAAAAGTGGCAAACAAAGTATTGTCGGATTTGGCGCGCATAAATAAAAAATTCAAAAATTTCATACCCGGGGTGGAAGGAATACAGGATACGGTAGAAAGAAAGCTTATGCTTTCTGAATATGTAAACACGGCAAAAAATTATATTCTTTACAGGCAGGAGAGAACAAGGCTTCGCGAACAGAGTATGATAGTGCCTGAGGAGGTGAAAAGAAAAATGGCCGAGAGCAGCAAGTATTTTAAAACGCCCTATCAGGAATTTATTTTCTACCAATTTTATTCAAAGTGGCGCGAAGAGCTCGGCCGCAGAGAAACATGGATGGAATCAATTGGCCGCTTTATAGATTTTATGAGAGAGAATATGGGCGACAAATTTACGGAGACAGAGTATTCGGAATTAAAAGATGCAATATTAAATCAGGAAGTCTGCCCCTCAATGAGGCTTCTTTGGTCATCCGGCAAAGCGGCAAGGAGGACAAATGTGTGCGCCTATAATTGCGCCTATATCGCCCCGACAAGTTGGCGGGACCTTTCTGAAATAATGTATGTATCAATGTGCGGCGCCGGATGCGGGTTTTCGGTTGAGCCGGAAAATGTAGGCAAGTTTCCCCAAATTCAAAAACAAACAGGCGAAATGGCCCCTAAAATAACGATTGAGGATGATAAAATCGGCTGGTGCCAAGGATTTGTCAAGGCCTGTGAAGCTTGGGAACACGGAAAAGATGTTGAGATTGATTATTCCCTTATCCGGCCGGCCGGAGCAAAACTTAGCACGATGGGGGGCAGGGCATCTGGACCAGGCGTGCTTCAGGATTTAATGAAATTTACCAAGCGTAAAATACTTTCCCGCCAAGGACGCAGGCTTACTACTCTGGATCTCCACGATATTATTTGTGAAATCGGACTTATAGTTGATGCCGGTGGTATGCGGCGTTCAGCCCTTATTTCTCTGTCCGCTTTTGATGATTATGAAATGCGGGATGCAAAAAAGGGCAATTTCTGGCAAACGGAAGGCCAGCGTTCAATGGCAAATAACTCCGCCGTTTATGAAGTAAGGCCTTCGGCTGAAGAATTTTTGCAGGAATGGACCGCACTGGTTACTTCTCATGCCGGAGAGCGGGGCATTTTTAACCGCGGCAGCCTGCAGGCGCAAATGCCAAGCCGGCGCTGGGAAATTGTAAAAGACGCAAAACAAATAGGAATGAATCCGTGCGGAGAAATTTATCTTCAGTCAAAACAGTTTTGCAATCTCACTTCCATCGTTGTTCGTCCGCATGACGATATGGAAAACTTAAAAAGAAAGATGCGTTTGGCGACTATTTTAGGCACTTATCAAGCAACCCTTACAAATTTTGAATACTTATCAAAAGAGTGGAAAGAGAATTGCGAAAAAGAACAGCTCCTCGGGGTCTCAATTACCGGCTATTACGACAACAAAATAGTCAGAGACGACAAAAATCTGCGGACTCTCCGTGACGAAGCCATTAAAACAAACAAAAAATATGCAAAACGTCTGGGTGTAAATGAATCAACTTCCATTACCTGTGTCAAACCTCATGGTAATTCAGGGCAGCTTCTGGGGGTTGGTTCCGGTATGCACACTTGGTATTCAAAATATTATATCCGCCGAGTCAGAATTTCCATAAACGACCCCCTTCTTCAGCTTGTCAAGGACCAGGGCGTACCAGCATTGCCTGAAGTCGGTTATTCCACTTCAAACGCATCTAAAATGGTTTTGGAATTTCCATGCAAAGCTCCGGAAGGAGCTCTTGTGAACAAAGATGTTACCGCCATTGAAATGCTGAAAGAGTGGGAAAGGCTGAAGAGAAATTTCACCGAGCATAACCCGTCGGTTACCGTTTATGTCGGGGATGATGAATGGACTTCCGTTGCGGATTTTGTTTACAAGAACTGGGATATCATGGGCGGTCTTTCATTTTTGCCACGCGATAACCATGTCTACCAGCTTGCTCCCTATGAAGAAATCACCAAAGAAGAATATGAACAGCGCCTGAAAACTATCAGCCATCTTGATTTCTCAAAACTTGTTCTCTATGAAAAAAGCGACCAAACCATTGGCGCCAAAGAGTTGGCCTGCGTTGGCGGAGTTTGTGAAATTGGCGATATAACGGCTGTTGCTGAAGCCAAAACGGCGTAAAACTAAATTTTTTCTTTTACCCAATTTCTTGCACATTGATTTTTTGTTTTTGATATAATTTAGTGTATGCAGGATAAAAAAATTAAAGTCGCCGTGAATGGCGCGGGGAGGATTGGAAGAGCGTTTATAAGACTCTCGCAAAATACGCCAGAAATAGAACTGGTGGCTATAAACGATTTGGGTGATATAGAAAATATTGCCTATCTTTTAAAGTATGATACAGCCTATGGAGCTGCGCAATTTCCTGTTTCTGTGAAAGCAAACAAAGACGCGCTGATAATTGGAAAACCCGCCTTCGCTCAAAGCTCCGGCGAGGCGATGGAAGTTAAATTTTTTAGCTTAAAAGAACCAAAAGAGTTGCCGTGGAAAGATTTGGAAATAGATGTGGTTATTGAATCAACGGGCGCCTTTAATTCTTTTGAAAAAGCTAAAGCTCATATTGATGCTGGAGCTAAAAGGGTGCTTATAACCGCGCCAGTCAAAGACGAACCGATAGACGAAACTCAAGTTATGGTTTTGATGGGTATAAATGATGAAAAATTAGAAAAAAGCATTATAAGTTCAAATGCTTCTTGCACCACCAATGCCGGCGCGCCGCTTATTCAGATTTTAAATGAAAAAATAGGCATTGAAAAAGCGGTGCTTAACACGGTGCATGGATATACAACCAGTCAAAGCATAGTAGATGGACCAAACAAAAAAGATTGGAAGGAGGGGCGCGCCGCTGCCCAGAATATCGTGCCAACAACCACCGGCGCGGCTATTGCCGTCACTAAAGCTATTCCAGAATTAGAAGGTAAATTTGACGGATTGGCTATGCGAGTTCCTGTAATTGCGGGGTCAATCGTTGATGTTACTTTTATTTCAAAAAGGGAAACCAGTGTGGAAGAAATAAATAAAATTCTCAAAGAAGCAGCGGGAGAGGCAAGGTGGCAAGGCATTTTTACAATAACTGAAGACCCAATTGTCTCTGCCGATATTATTGGTTCTCTTTACGGATCAATTGCCGACCTTAATTTAACCAAGGTGATAGATAAAAATTTGGTAAAAGTCTGCGCTTGGTATGACAACGAAATGGGTTACACCGCCACTTTAATAAAACATGTCTTGAAAATAGGGGAATATTTATAGTTTATTGTGGTATAATATTAATATGCAAAATGTTGACGAAATCAGCAAAGAACGAGCTACAAAACTTTTTGGTAGCCAAGAAATTGAAAGTTTTGAAATCGGCACCACCAAGGGTTTGCAACAAATTCACAAATACTTATTTCTGGGACTGTATGATTTCGCTGGGCAAGTTCGCACTAAAGATATAAGCAAGGGCGGTTTCCGGTTCGCTTCTTCTTTATATCTTGCTGAAAGTTTAGCTAGAATCGAAGAAATGCCGGAAAGTACTTTTGAAGAAATTGTGGCTAAATATGTGGAGATGAATATCGCTCATCCGTTTATGGAAGGCAATGGGAGGAGTATGAGGATTTGGCTTGATTTAATTTTGAAAAAAAATATCGGGCGGTGCGTTGATTGGGCCAAGATCGACAAAGCCGACTATTTGAACGCCATGCAGCGCAGCCCGGTGAACAACCTCGAGATTCGCGAGCTTTTGCGCGTTGCTTTGACCGATAAAATTGATGACCGCGAAGTCTTTATTAAGGGTGTAGAGCAGTCGTATTATTATGAAGAAGAAGATTTTTACAAATAGCATAAAAATGTGAAAAAATTAATAAAAATTATTTTGGTTTTGGTTATAATTGTAGCGATTTTATTTGTGATAAAAACTTTATGGGGTGATTATGGGTCTCAAAAATTTGAAGGCACCGTTTACGACTGCGAGACAGATTTACCAGTATCTAATGCGGAAGTAAAAGTGGCAAAACAAGCAACTTTATTAGATGTTCTGACATTTCATTGGGGTGGAAGTACGGAAAGTTATGATGATATCACAAATCAATCAGGATATTTTTCTCTTAATTACAAAGGTAATGGAGTAAGTGTTAGAGTATCTAAAGAAGGATACTTGAATGCTCAGGAGAGTGGGTATGGAGGTAAAACTAGAATTGGGATTTTAAAGACAAAAGAATCAGAGACTGCTTTTAGTGATTCTACAACTATGTGCAAGAGAAGTTCCGAGTGTTATAAAGTTACTGAGATGCCTAATGGGAATATTGAAGCACGAGATGTATGCGGAAATCAAACTTTGCCACAATTGTAAAATTTATTTATAAACAATATGAAAATTTTTTTTGCAAGCGATCATGCTGGATTTGATATGAAAAATGCTTTGATTAAGTATGTTAAAGAATTTAGTTACGAAGTCGAAGATTGTGGAGCTTATGAATTTAATCCAGAGGATGATTATCCTGAATTTATAAAAAAAGCCGCGCAGGCAGTCTCTGGGGCCACAGACGGCTCAATGGCAATAGTTTTGGGGAGTAGCGGTCAAGGAGAAGCAATGGTGGCAAACAGATTTCCAAATGTGAGAGTGGCAGAATATTATGGGGGTAATCTTGAAATAATAAAATTATCGCGTGAACACAACGATGCAAATGTTTTATCTTTAGGCGCAAGATTTTTGTCTATGAATGAAGTCAAAGAAGCAGTTAAACTTTGGCTAGAAACAAAATTTTCTGGTGAGGAAAGACACAAAAGAAGAATTGAGCAAATTGAAAATTAAAAACAATCATGATAGAAATTATCCCATCAATCATTCCCCAAGACCTCAATATTGTCAGAGAAAAATTGGACAAGCTTTTGGGATTGGTCAAAAAGGTGCAAGTGGATATTGTGGATGGAAAATATGCTCCCGTAAAGACATGGCCTTTTGTAGAGAAAAATTCGGATGATCTCATGAAATTTGCCAGAGGTGAAGAAAAATTTCCGCACATTGATGATTTTATTTTGGAAATAGATATGATGATTTTGCATCCAGTTGAATATTTGGATGATTTTATTTCTTTAGGCGCCAAAAGTTTTGTTATTCATATTGATTCTACTGACCATATAAAAGAATGTCTTGATACCATTAAAAATTTGGGCTGCGAGGCTGGTTTAGGTATAAAACCTTCGGTGGATGTGGATCTTCTCCAGCCATTTTTGCCTCAAACAGATTTTGTCCAATTTATGGGCAACGACAAAATTGGCCACAGTGGCATAGAACTGGACAATTCTATTATGAATAAAATAAAATACTTTCACGAAAAACACCCCTCAACCACAATTCAGATTGACATAGGAGTAAATGAAGAAACTATTCCCAAACTAAAAGACGCCGGCGTCTCCCGCTTCATTTCCGGCTCGGCCATATTCAACGCTCCAAACATAAAAGAAGCTATAATTAAACTTCAATCATTATAAGATGCTCCAACTGACGGATGAAAAAATAAAATGGCTGGAGGAGAAGGCAAGAGATATAAGGATCTCGGTTATTGAAATGCTGGTGGAGGCTGGGAGTGGACATCCTGGCGGAGCGTTAGGAATGGCTGATATTTTTACCATTCTTTATTTTGGAATTTTGAAGCATGATCCGACAAATCCAATGTGGGAAGAAAGAGATCGGCTGGTGCTTTCAAACGGCCACATTTGTCCTGTTTATTACGCAACATTGGCTCATGCCGGGTATTTTCCTCTTGAAGAATTAAAAACTCTGAGAAAGTTCGGTTCACGATTGCAGGGGCATCCTGATAGAAGATTTCTACCGCTTCTTGAAACCTCGTCAGGCCCGCTTGGTTCAGGCCTTTCTCAGGCGGCGGGTATGTGTTTAGCTGACAGAATTGATAATGGCAAATATTCATACAAACAATTTTATTGCATCATTAGTGATGCGGAACTTGAGGAGGGAAATATTTGGGAAGCTATAATGCTTAGCGCCAAAGAAAAACTTCAAAATTTAACGGTTATAATAGATAGAAATAATATTCAAATAGAAGGTTATACCGAAGACATAATGCCGTTGGAACCACTAAAACAAAAATGGGAATCTTTCAACTGGCATGCACAAACTATTAATGGGCATAATTTTAAGGAAATTGTGGAGGCGGTAGGGCAAGCTCAAGCCGTTTTTGACAGACCCTCGGTAATAATTGCCAACACTATTTCAGGCAAAGGAGTTTCTTTTATGGAAAACAAATACGAATGGCACAGTAAGCTAATAAATAAAGAAGAAGGAGAAAAAGCTATTGAGGAATTAAAAAATGCTTAATCAAAACTTAAAATTAAATACAAAACTTTTTGATGCGGATGTAGAAAAAATTTCAACAAGAGTTGGCTTTGGCGAGGGGTTAGTTATGGCCGGAGATCAAAACAAAAATGTGGTGGGGCTTTGCGCCGATTTGAATGAATCAACCCAAATGTATTTATTTGCCAGAAAATATCCTGAAAGATTTGTTCAAGTTGGTGTGGCTGAACAGAATTTAGTGACCATTGCCAGCGGCATGGCTGCTATGGGTAAGATTCCCTTTGCTGCTTCTTACGCTGTATTTAGCCCGGGCAGAAATTGGGAACAAATCAGAACAACCATCGCTTATAATGACAGGCCGGTTAAAATTGTCGGCAGTCACACCGGAGTTTCGGTGGGAGCCGACGGAGGAACTCATCAAGCTCTAGAAGATATCGCTTTAATGCGAGTTTTGCCGAATATGGTTGTGCTTTCTCCCTGTGATGCCATTGAAGCTAAAAAAGCGATCGTTGAAGCGGTTAAAATAAATAAGCCAGTTTATATTCGCTTAGCCAGAGAAAAAACTCCTATAATAACAACGGGAGAAACACCTTTTGAAATAGGTAAAAGCTCAATTTTTTATGCGCCTCCTATGACCGCCCAAGTTGGAATTATTGCAACCGGACCTTTGGTTTATAACGCAATAATGGCCGCCAAAAATTTTGCTCAAAAAGGCGTCCCGATAAAAGTTTTGAATATTTCAAGCATAAGGCCTCTTGATTTTGAAGCGATCAAAAATTTAGCCAAAGAAGCCGGAGCTATCGTCAGCGTGGAAGAACATCAGGTGGTTGGCGGTTTGGGTTCTGCCATTGCCGAAGTTTTGGTTCAAAATTATCCGGTGCCTATGGAACTTATTGGCGTTCATGACCAATTTGGCCAATCCGGCACTGCTTCCGAGCTGATTGAATATTATGGTATGGGCGTTTTAAGTATAGAAGCGGCAATTGAAAGAGTAATAAAAAGAAAATAGGAACGACCCCACCCCGTTCCGCTAAAGCGGAACTACCCCTCACCTTGCGAAGGTGAGGGGATAAGAAGGGAACAAAAATCAAAATGTCTAAACTTATTCACAACAATGAGGTTCTTAAAGAAAGAAGAAAAGAATTAAGAAAAAATCAAACAAAAACAGAAGAAATATTATGGTTTGAATTGAGACACGAAAAACTGGGTTATAAATTCAAAAGACAGCACAGTATAGGAGGTTACATTTTGGATTTTTATTGCCCACAAAAGAAATTAATAGTTGAATTAGACGGAGAAATACATAACACAAAAGAAGCCAAAGAATATGATGAGATTAGAGATAAATATTTTAGAGAACTTGATTATAAAGTTTTAAGATTTCAAAATAATGAGGTTGAAAATGATATTGAAAAAGTTTTGGATAAAATTAAAAGTTATTTTGGTTTTAATTTTTCCCCTCACCTTCGCAAGGTGAGGGGCAGAATGCCGTAAGGCATTCGGGGTGGGGTCGAAAAAGTGGAGTGAGTTACATAATCTTCTGCGGCCTATAATCCTGCGGAGCTTGGGAAAGCCATTTTAGAATGTCTTCTTGAGAAAGTAGGCCTTTTTGGGCGCCGACATATTGGACAACGGACATTGAATTGACCGGAGCCCACAAAAATGCATCAAATAAAGATTTATCCAAGGCAATGGCTGAGGTAAAAGTGGCAGAAAAAGCATCCCCCGCGCCGGTGCGGTCGTAAGGAGGTTTGGCATCGGGGAAAGGCGGCATAAAAAATCCTTCATAACCATCATAGGCGTAAGCGCCTTTGGGACCATCGGTGATAACTACAACATTAGGACCTATATTATGCATTTCTCTCAGTAAATTCTTAACATCTGATTCGTCTGGTTTATTTAAAATTTTTTTAGCTTCCTCTATATTGCAAAAAAATATATCACAGCGACTATATAAATCCTTCAGGTTTTCAATTCCCATTTTAATCTGAAAAGTGCCGGGCTGAAAAGCAAATTTTACTTCTTGGTTTTTTCTTAAATATTCTTCAATTTGTTTATGATATTCCAAAGAGTTTTCTCCGATGGAAGAAAGATAAATCCATTTTGGCACACCAATATCAGGCAGTTTGTAATCATATTCGTGATGTTTAACCAAAATGGTGCGGTCTTCTTCAAACCATAAAACATAGTGATAATTAGTTTCCTTATCTTTTTGGACAGAAACAAAATAGCTCGCCACGCCGTTTTTGCGGAGGGTAGCGATGCATTCGTGGCCATTATGGTCATCGCCGACATTCGTGACCATGGCCGAATCAAGCCCCAATCTGGCGGCGCAAACCGCGGCGTTGGCGCTATTGCCGACTGCTCTTACTTCTTCCACAAACTCATAAGGCACTTTATCACCAAATCTTAAAGCCAATTCGCATTTTTTGCCGCCGGGGTCACAAATAATTTTAGCGTCTTTCAGCCGAATAAAAGCATCAGTGGTGATATCGCCGATGGAAATAAAATCCATACACACAATTATACACTGATAGAAATTTTTAAAAAATAAAAATATGATAATATGTGGATATGAAAACCTTGCGCGAATATATAAAAGAAGCTGAGGAGAAAAAGACAGCCATTGGGCATTTTAATATTTCAAATACTGAAGGGTTTTGGGCAGTTGTGAACGCGGCCAAGAAATTGGATTTGCCCGTGATAATAGGAGTTTCGGAAGGCGAAAGAGATTTTATAGGCATAAAACAAGCCGTAGCTCTTGTAAAGAGCGTAGGTGTCGAGGGTGACCGAGACATTCCTGTATTTTTAAACGCCGATCATACTTATTCTTTTGAGAGAGCTAAGGAAGTGATAGACGCCGGTTTTGATTCTGTAATCATCGATGAGGCTGAAAAAAGTTTTGAAGAAAATTTAAAAACAACAAAAGAGGTAATTGAATACCGAAATTTAAAAAATCCTGAAATTTTAATAGAAGCCGAACTTGGTTTTATAGGCAAGTCGTCAAAAGTTTGGGATAAAGTACCAGAAGGCGCTTCTTCTTCGGAATATGTATTCACTGAACCAGAAGAAGCCGCCAAATTTGTTAAAGAAACAGGGATAGACCTTTTTGCTCCGGCAGTGGGGAATATTCACGGTATGGCTAAAAATCTAAATATTAATTTTGAAAAATTGGATATAGAGAGAATAAAAAATATTCGCGAGGCTTGCGGGGTGCCTTTGGTTTTGCATGGCGGCTCTGGTATAACTGATGAGGAATTTAAACAAGCTATTGCCGCTGGCATTTCAATAATTCACATAAACACAGAATTGCGTCTGGCTTATAAACAAGGCCTGCAAAAATCACTCTCTGAAAATCCAGACGAGCTCGCTCCCTATAAATATCTCCGTCCCGCCCGCGACGCCATGCAAGCGGTGGTGGAAAAAAGAATGGCGTTGTTTGCAGGTTTAAATTTTTAATGTTAGGATGGTCCCCATGACCATCACATTAAAAGCTGACAAAAGACAAAAAATAGGAAAATTAGAAAGCTTGAGGAAAACTGGGTTAATGCCTGCTGTTTATTATGGACACAAAAAAGAATCCACTCCCATTCAAATAAAAAAGAATGAATTTTTAAAAGCCTGGAAAAATGCGGGAGAATCCACAGTCATTAAGTTAGATACTGCGGACGGCGAATTAGAAGCTCTTATTCATGATGTGGATTTAGACCCAATAACGGACGAGCCGCGGCATGCCGACTTTTATATATTTGAAAAAGGGCATGAGGTTGAAATTGCAGTGCCGCTTGAATTTATCGGTATTTCCCCTGCGGTGAAAGATCTGGGCGGAGTGCTTATGAAAATTTTGCATGAAATTAAGGTCAAAGCTGAACCTTCAAATTTGCCGCATCAGATTGAAGTTGACATTTCTCCTATTACTGAACTGGAAGGCCAAATTTTGGCCAAAGATATTGTTATGCCTAAAGGGGTTGAACTGATGGAAAATCCGGAGGAAGTAATTGTTACAGTAGCTACTCCAAAAGCTGAAGAAAAAGTTGAAGAAGTTGTTCCTGACCTAACTCAAATAGAAGTTGAAAAGAAAGGCAAAAAAGATGAAGCCGCCTCCGCTGAAAGCTCCAGCGAGCCGAAGGAAGCTCCAAAAGAATAAATTTGTTATAATGAAAATGTATGAAAAAATGCAGTTTTATTTTTATTTTTACTATAATTTTCAATTTTCAATTTTTGGTTTTCAATTTCGCTTATGCTCTGACAGAACAGCAAATTGCCGAGCAGGAAGCCAAATGGCGAAGCGAGCTGGAAACCACTGAAAAAGAAATCGCCCAATGGGAATCGGTATTATCCCAGACAAAAAAAGGCACCGCTTCGCTGGAAAGAGACGCGGTTATTTTGCAGGCAAAAATAAGCGAGGCAAAAGCTTTTATAAAGAAAAGGCAGATTCAAATTGAACAGCTGACCCGCGACATCGGACTGAAGACCAAAACCATCAATGAACTTGAAGAGAAAATGAACCGGGGCAAAGAATCGTTGGCTGGAATTTTAAGGTCAACCAACGAGTTAGATTCGTATTCTCTGGTAGAAGTAATGCTTTCCAATAAAAATTTATCCAAATTTTTTGAAGATATAGATTCCTACAATTCCATAAAAAATTCTCTGGAAGAGCAGTTTAACGAAATAAGAGCGTTGCAGGCAAAGACTGATGGTGAGAGAAAAATTCTTGATGAAAAAAGGACCGCCGAAGCGGATACCAAAGCCAAAATAGAAGAAGAAAAAAGGAGGGTAGAGCAAAATGAAAAAGAGAAGCAGACTCTCATAAAAATAAATAAGACTCAGGAAAAAACTTACCAGCAGGTAATCGCGGAAAAAGAGAAAAAGGCCGCTCAAATCAGGGCTGCTCTTTTTTCTTTGCGCGACACTGAAGGTATTCCTTTTGGCGACGCTCTCAAATATGCCGCTTTAGCGTCAGGAAAAACTGGCGTTCGCCCAGCCCTTATTTTGGCTATTCTCACCCAAGAATCCGATTTGGGCAAAAACCAGGGTTCCTGTTTAGTTAATAATTTAGATACTGGGGATGGGACTGGTAAAAATACTGGCACTTTTTTTGAAAAGGTAATGAAAGCTCCGCGAGATACCGAACCTTTTAAAAATATAACTAGCCGGCTTGGTAAAGATTGGAAAATGACGCCTGTTTCCTGCCCTCCGGGCACTAAATGGAGCTCCAGCCGCGGTTATGGCGGAGGCATGGGGCCTTCCCAATTTATCCCCTCCACCTGGGAACTTTTTAAAGACCGCCTTGGCAACAATTTGGGGCTCAATGCAAATGATATAAATCCTTGGAATCCTGAACATGCCATATTGGCTACTGCTGTTTATATGGCGGACTTAGGCGCTTCAGGTGGGGGATATACAGCCGAACGCAATGCTGCTTGCAGATATTACTCTGGCCGTTCTTGCGACAGCAAAAAACCAGCCAATTCGTTTTATGGCACTCAAGTGCTCGCCAAAGCTGAAAATATCCAGCTGACAATGATTGACCCACTGGAAGGATTTTAGTCAATAAAAAATGGTAATAAAATAATGGCTTAAAATAAAGCTTTTTTTAGATATCCCCAATTTAAATTATTTTAATGTAACATTTTGTTGACAAAAATGGTGCATATTGATATGCTTTCCTTTAGAAGCTTAGACGTGAAAGGAGGATTTTATCAGAAAGATTTTTCTTTTCGTGTCTTGCCGGCAGACTTACGCCGGCAAGTAAAGGTCACCAAGAAAGGCCGGGGACTGGTGACTCTGTTTTTCCCGGTAAAAAGCGGGCTAGTGCCTAGCCAGAAAGGGCCGCGACTTGATGGTGTCTCCGGACACAAAACATCAGACAGCGGCCTTTCGTATTTGTGTAAAAATTTAAATATGTTATATTAAAAACATGAAAACAGAAATACACCCGCAATATTATAGCGACGCCAAAGTAAGCTGCTCTTGCGGTAATAAATTTACTGTTGGTTCCACTCAAAAAGAAATAAAGGTGGAAATTTGTAGCGCTTGCCACCCATTTTTTACCGGCAATGAAAAAGTGATTGACGCCGCCGGCCGAGTAGAGAGATTCAGAGCCAAAAGAGCTGCCGCCAAACCAAAAGTCTCAAAGAAAAAGTAATGGATCTCTCAAAATATAAATCAAATCCCAAGACCAAATATTTGGCAGAAAGTTTAGAGCGACTAATCAAAGAAGGAGTTGATATTTTGACGCAGGAAGTTTTAATAAAACAAATGGACGAGATTTTGGAAGATGGGCCAGTGGAGGATGAAGAGTTTCCTAATGAAATAGTGCTTGAAGTAAGGGCGGGCGTAGGCGGGGAAGAAGCCGCTCTTTTTGCGGAAGAACTGGCTAACATGTATCGTAAATACGCTGATTCAAAGGGATGGTCTGTTTCAATTGTAGATGAGGCCGAATCGCCTTTGGGTGGCTATAAAGAAGCTAGTTTTGAAATACGGGGCAAAGATGTTTATAAAAAATTACGATACGAAACAGGCATTCACAGGATACAGAGAGTGCCTAAAACTGAAAAAATGGGAAGGGTTCATACTTCCACCGCCTCGGTAGCCATATTGCCAATTCGCAAGAAAACAAAATTTGAAATAAATCCAGCCGATTTGGAAGTTGAGTTCTCTCGCTCTGGAGGCAAGGGTGGCCAAAATGTAAACAAAGTAGAAACCGCGGTTCGTTTGACTCACAAACCAACCGGCCTTACGGTGCGTTCAACATCTGAAAGAAGTCAGAGCGCTAATAAAGAAATAGCTCTAATGATTCTTTCGGCCAAACTTGAACAAAAACAAAGAGCGGAAGAGGACAGCAAATATGCCGCTAATCGCAAAAAACAAGTTGGTTTAGCCGACCGGTCAGAAAAAATCAGAACCTACAATGTCCTTCAAGACAGAGTAACCGATCATCGGTTAAATAAAAATTGGCATGGCATTGAAAATATCATGAAAGGCCAGATAGGCGGTATTATTGATGCTTTTAAGACTGCTTGACAATGTAATTACATTGTATATACTGAAGGTATTATTAAATAATCATAATAATATGAATTCCACATTAAGCATAAGAATAGATAAAAAGTTAAAAGAAGATACTAGTAAAGAGCTCAAAAAGATGGGTTTGGATGTTTCTTCTAGTGTAAAAATGTTTTTTAAACAAATACTCAATACAAAATCTATTCCATTCAGAATCAGAACTGAAAATGGATTTACCATAGAACAAGAAGAAGAGATGATTAGGGAAACGAACTGGGCATTAAAACACGGAAAGTCATATGATTCTGCTGAAAAACTTTTTGATGATATTTTGAAAAATTAAGATGTATAAGATCAGAAAGACAAGTAAATTTAGAAAGTCCTTAAAAAAATATGCAAGGTCTGGAAAATTTGATGCAGAAGCAGTTAAAAATATTATTGATACCCTTGCCAGAGGAGAAAAATTAGAAGAAAGACATAAAGACCACCAATTATCTGGGAAAATGAAAAATTCAAGAGAATGTCACATTAAACCAAATTTGTTATTAATCTATAAAATAGAAAAAGATTACCTCATTTTAATACTTGTAAATATCGGCAGTCACTCTGATTTGTTTGGGTAATAGTTGTATCATTGACGCTTTCAAGTAAATGTAGTATCTTTCCGCCAGACTTGCCATAGGAGGCAAAAATGAGAATATCGGCTTCAATAGTGCGAGCTTTTTTGTCGCGCTCTCTCCAACTTGACCGAGAGGACAAGATTTGGAAGGCATGGTTGGACTTAAAACAAAGAGAATGGCGAGACCTCGCTACTCTCATCAAATCGGATGTGCGCGATGAGTTCAAAATGCGAGCAATCACAATTCTGCTCGTTCCTCACTTCCAGTTTTTACCCTTCAAGTGGCCAAACAACAGTTCTTTGACCAATTTGCTTTTTCTGACCGAACGGCCGGTCAAATCGAGCGAGCTTCCCGACAAGCTCCGTGAATTTGAGCGTTGGCTTATCACAATGTATGTGGAAGTCGCGCGTGAATATGCGGACGAGGAGAAAATTCACTCGGCACTGACTTACTACAACCGATATGTTCTGGACTTCCTCGCAATCCTACCCGAAAATTCTCGGGAGGCGGAGGAGGTCTTCGGTTGCTATGAGCTTCGCGACCCAGTCGTTTTCAGCAATATGGACGACTGTTCGGGATACAACCCGCTCTATCCAATTCTCAATGAAGAAATTCCTGAGAAATGGAAACGGGCTGCCTCCGTCAAAATGCACGAAATCATCATGGCGGAACAAAAGGGCAAAGAGAGGCCGCGGGAAAATCACGAAAACGCTCTGCAGTGGTATGTGGAGCAAATTCAGCTTCCTTTAGTCGGAAGTGACGGCACGATCAGGTACAGCGCGGAACTCCTCGCTTTTCAGATTGATTTCGTTCTGGGATTGTCTGGCATTGGTGAAAAGCGTTTGTTCAACGACTGGAATGTCGGAAAAATTCTCAAGATTCTCTCTGGCGGCCAGTATCTAGAACTCCGTCACCGCTTCGCTCGGCATGTGGCTTTCAGAACTATCGATCCGTTCTTCGTTCACGACAGCAACACGAAGCATGCAGCAAAAGCAATGCTGACCGAATTCAGTGATGACGCCGATCTAGTTTCAAAGCTCACTGAAGTCGTCAAAAACTGTCGTATAAAGGAAGAAGAAGCAACAAAGTATCATCAGGTTCAAGTTAATAGAGAACAGAGTGTATTAAAGCAAATGAAATAGCTCCAAATACTGGTTTCTCGAAGCCCCAATCCGCGAGGAGGACGGGCTTTTGTTTTATACAAATAATAAAATTAAAACTTGCTAAAATTTTTAAATTTGATAAGATTTTAAGATATGGCAGAGACAGTAAAAACAGAGCAAAATTTGGATGAGCTCTTCAAGGTAGGAGCTCATTTTGGGTTTGGGAAATCCAGAAGGCATCCCAGTGCAGTTCCTTACATATTCGGCTCTAAAAATAGGGTGGATATTTTTGATTTGGAAAAAACTCAAGATTCTTTAAACAAAGCCATGGAATTAGTTGCTTCCTTGGCGGCGGCTAATTCTGTTATTCTTTTTGTCGGCGGCAAGAATGAAGCTCAAGAGATCATAAAAGAAACGGCTGAAAAAATAAATATGCCTTATTTGGCCGGTCGCTGGATCGGAGGCACTCTGACTAATTTTCCAGAAATAAGGAAAAGGATAGATATGATGCTTAATCTCTTGTCTCAAAAAGAAAAAGGGGAGCTGGCAAAATATACTAAAAAAGAGAGGCTTTTGATAGACAAGAAAATAGAAAAACTGCAAAAAATGTTTGGCGGTATAAAAGATATGGTCGCTTTACCAAAAGCTCTTTTTATTGTTGATCCTAGATATGAAGAAACTGCTTTAAGAGAGGCTCAAAACTTGAATATTCCGGTTATTGCTTTGTGCGGTTCAGATAATAATGTTGCGAATATTGATTATCCCATTCTGGCTAATGATTCAAATATGGCCAGCATTAGATTTTTTGTGGAAAAAATTGCCGAGAGTTATAATAAAGGGAAGAAAACAGTTTAAATTTATGATAACAACTGATCAAATAAAAAAACTTAGGGATGAAACTGGCGTCTCTGTGATGCAGTGCAAAAAAGCTTTGGAGGAGGCCGAGGGAGATTTAGAAAAAGCCAAGATAATATTGCGCAAAATAAGCAAGCAAACCGCAGATAAAAAAGCCGGCCGGACCTTGGGGGCGGGCGTTATAGCCTCCTACATCCACGGAAACGGCTCGGTAGGGTCTATGCTGGAACTTTTATGCGAGACCGACTTTGTGGCCCGCAATGATGAATTCAAAGCCTTAGCTAAAGATATTGCCATGCATGTTACCGCTTTGGCTCCGGAATATTTGAAAATGGAAGACATTAAAGAAGAAGATAAGGCTAAGGCCAGAGAGCTTTTTGAAAAAGATTTAACGGGCAAACCTGAAGAAATTCGAGGGAAAATATTGGAAAGCAAACTAACTTCTTATTTTGGAGAGAAGGTTTTGCTTGAGCAGATATTCATTAAAAATCCGGAGATTAATATCCGCGCGCTGGTTGAGCAAGTTTCCCAAAAATTCGGGGAGAGAATGGAAATAGGAAGATTTGCCAGATTTTCCATTAATTAAACTTAAAAAAATGGCGACTATAGTAGTATTTGCTTTATCTCTTCTGGTTGCTTCAGCCTTGCTGGTTCTTAAGGCTGTCGAACTTAGACGCGGTAGGAAAAATATGGTACTGGAATTTATGGGCCGGCTTGACGCCAAGTCGGAAATTCTTGTTTCAAGCTTAAAATTTAGGGGATTGCAGTTAATTCAAAGCTTGCGCTATATCGCCCTTGTCCAAACCAAAACAATCTGCAAGAATTTGCTTGACAAAGTGGAAGAAAAAATAATGAACGAATACAGAGCCAGGCAAAGCGCCATAATGATGGGCCGCAAAAATATAAGCGGCAACGGCTCAGCTTCGTTTTACTTGAAGAAGATAACGGAAAATAAGGACAGCGGTGAAAAAGGAAAAATAGAGGAAAATCTTAAAATGCCAGAATAGCTCAGTTGGTAGAGCTCCCGTTTTGTAAACGGGTGGTCGTCGGTTCGAGTCCGACTTCTGGCTCCAAAATCCTATTTTTTATTGCGGTTTAAGAAACGACAATACCCAGATTTGGGGGTGCTTCGGCCGGCTATTGGCGTCAAATTCGCCGCCGACAAAAACAATTTTATTGCCGCCTCGATTCCAATCCAAATCAGAAACCAGAAAGCGCGAATCGTCCATATCTTTGTTGAAGTCGGTCAATCGGATAATTTTTCCGTCGCCAATATTTTTTATATACAATTCAGTTCGAAGAGTGGCGCCTGTGGATTCAGGCGCCGTCCAACCGTTGTCGGCTCGACTAGACATAAAGGCTAATGTTTTGCCGGAGGGCGAGAAACTGCCGTGTTCATCCCATGTGGACGGGCTGTTAATAAGATTAATTTTATCCGAACCATCCAAACGAGCGGTATAGATGTCGTCCTCGTAAGGTTTGCCGTTAGCGGTCATGGAAAATACGATTCGCTGATTATCCTCGGTAAAACCATGGGTTTCAAAAAAGTCGCCACTATCGCTGTACAGAATTTTATGATTGGAAAGCGCGCTTTCGCCAGTTTTGCTTAAATCAAAGTCGGCAATGTGAATCTGCCAATCAATCCAAGGATTTTGTCCGTCCGGGCCGTTTTTGCGCCAATACGGAGAAAGAGCGCTTCCGGGCTTGCGTTCGGCAAAAACGATTTTTTTGCCGTCATGACTGAAGTGCGGGTGCAATACCGAACTGCTTTTTAGCGTGGACCAAATTTTCTGAGCGCCAGAGCCGTCTTTATTGATAATCCACAAGTCGTTGTTAAAACCCCAAGCCATATGATTGTAAAAACCGTGTTTGGAGTTTGAATTTTCAGCCTGGAATAAAATAAGTTGTCCGTTCGGATGCCATGCCGGCTGGCCGATAAACCCTTTAGGCACGGAGGAATCGCAGGTTACGCAAAATTTGTCGCCGCCGTCCGGTTCCATGGTGTAAATTTCAGTGTCCTGCCGAAAATTTACAATAGGATCATAAGCAATCAAACTATGCTTGGCCTGACTGCCGCGATACCAGTCCACCCGACCCCCTTCGTCCGTTAATTTGACGAGCGTTATTTCTGATGTCTGGGGTGGAGGTGGTGGTGAGGGTGGTAGGGGTGATGAGGATAGAGAAGGGCTTTTTGGTTGCAGAGCCTCGTATTTTGATTGAAATGAACGACGGGCGCCGCCGACAGCGACTAACACCAAGATTATTGCGAATATAATAGTTATCTTTCTTTTCATAAAAATTATTATAGCATAACAACAAAATTTAAAAGTTATTTGGGTTTGGTGGAAGTGGCTTGTTTGGTTTTAAGAGTTTCTTCTTTGGCTTTTTGCTTGTCTATTTCTTTAAGAACAGGCAGAAAATCTTTTATTTCGTCAACAGATTTAAAGCCGTAATAAATCTTATCGTTTATCAAAACAGCCGGCAATTTTTCATCAATGTTGTAGATGCTTATCAGTGTTCGGAGGGCAGAAAGGTCCAAATTATAATCAAAAGAATAAACCCGCAGTTCTGGGTAATCTTCCCTTAATTTAGTCAGGACAAAACCTTCTCTTTCGCAGTCCGAACAATCGCCTTCGTTTGAATAAAAATACATTATGAAAAGGCCGTTATTTGCCCCGCCTGAACCGCAACGGTCCTTGATTTTTTGCATCAAAAGGAAATCTTTTATCTGGAGCAGGGAATAATATTTTTTGAGGTTCAATACTTCAGGGTCGTCCCGGCCGCGGTTTTCTTCGGTATAAGAAAGCCGATCCCCAAGAGCAGCCAGTTCTTTGGAAAGAAGGCCGCTGGAAATCTCTTTGCATGAAAGCTCCGAGAGCAAGGAAAATTGGGTTTCAGAGGCTAAGATGTCAACTGATATCCTGCTTTCAATGTTTTTAATCTCATTCATTTTTTTCTGGCTGAAATAATTGCTGGCAAAAATCGCGGTTATAAAAATAACCGCCGTAATCAGAAAAGTGTAGGCGTATTTTTTCCAGCTCACCTCCATTTTGTGTTTTTAGAGAAGACTACATTGTAAACCGCTTTGCTTATCCAAATAGGGCAAATAAAGGTATAAAGCGCCAAAAAAAGGATGCTGTCCAGGCCGAATTTATTTTTTTCTTCCGCCAACTTCCTGGAAGTCACGATTATCAAAAGCGTTCCCAAAATCGCAATCAAAGAAACAAAAACCAAAATGTCGGTATTCACATAAAATAAATCAAAATTAAAACTGTTAAAAGAAATGCCAACAGTATAAATTTTGATTATTTGAGTAGTTAAAGTTTCAAACCAGCTTAAAACCATGGCGCCAAAAAAATACATGGTGGAGAGAACGGAAAAGCCGGCAGCTGGCAAAACAACCATCCCCAAATTGCCATATTGCGGCTTGAAAAACATATCCCGATAATCAATGGCATTTTTAATAAAGCCATAAACCCATCGCAAGCGCTGTTTATAGAGAGCTCTCAAGCCGGCCGGGGCGACGGTATAGACATAAGCACTGTGGGCATTGCCGATTTTCATGTTGTTTCTCTGCATTCGCATGGCAATTTCCATATCTTCGGTATTGTAGGAATGCTTGTAACCTCCTATTTTTTCAAAAACAGATTTTTTGAAAATTGAAAAGGGACCGGGCGCTATGTAAACGGCATTCAAGTCCGAAAAGACTTTTCTCAGAAAAATACCGAACATATATTCGGCTTTCTGGATAAGTCCGAGCAAACCTTTCGGCTCAAATATTTTTATGGAAGGAGTAACGGCCATTATTTCTTCATTATCAAATTGAGCGACAATTCTTTTTAAAGCTTCCGGATGGACAAACGAATCAGCGTCCAGACAACCGACTAGCTCGGTGTTCACGAATTCTAAAGCATAATTTAGAGCTGTATATTTGCCGCCATTTTCTTTTCTTAAAAGTTTTATTTGTTTGTTACATACAAATCTTTGGATGACATTCCAAGTTTTGTCGGTGCTACCATCGTCTACTATGAAAATAGACAACTTATCCTTTGGATAAGTAAGTTTAAGTAGAGAAAAAATTGTTTTCAGGACAGTAGTTTCCTCGTTCCAAACGGGCACAATAATAGAAACGCTGGGCAATTTTTTTGGATTCTTTCTTTGATCCTCCAAAGCTTTAGCGAAGGGAGCATCCCCAAATTCAAAATAAGTAATCAAAAAGAACACTTCCAAATAAAGAGCAATAAAAAGAAAAATATAGGTGATGGATTCTGAAACAATATGCATATTCTAATTATAGTATATTTTTAGAATTTAGCGAATTTTGGCCCCATAAACTTCAGCCGTTTTTTGTTCAAGTTTTTTATGCATAGCATCAACCCAGACGCTAGTCAAAGTTTTTTCCAATGAACGGTAAATAATTCGGTAAGTGTAACTTATTTTGCCTATGCCAAATTTATTTTTGTCTTCATATTTATCAATCAGCTTGACTTCTTCAATCATATCTTCCCCAACCACTTCACGAATTAAATCAAAATAATTATTTGGCACAAAATTTTTATCCACCACAAGGGAAATATCGCGAACTATTGGCGGGTATTTACTCACTTCTTTATATTTTTGTCCGAGCTTGAGCTGTTTTTTAACTCTATCATCTTCAGACCAAAGCAGACGGATGTCCGGCAAAGACATGCTGGCAATAGCCAAACGTTCCAGACCAAAACCAAAAGCCCAGCCGGTGTAATTTGATGAATCAACTCCCAACTTTTCGAGTACGCTGCCTTTGACGACACCGCAACCGACCACCTCCACCCATTTGCCTTCTATTTCAACTTCCATTTCCAGAGATGGATCAGTGTAAGGGAAAGTATCTTTGTTCAAACGATATTTAGTATCTGGTCCGAAGACGGCTTTGGCTATATTACCGAGAGCTTCTTCCAAATCTTTCTGGCCAATGATTCCGGTAGTTTTTGGAATTAAATACCAGCCGTCTATTTGATGAAAAACATTCATATGATAGCGATCAATTTCATCCTTGCGATAAACTTTGCCAAAACTAAAACATCCCATTGATTCATTTTTGGCCATTCGTCTTTTTATTTCTTCATCTATCAAATAGTAATACCAGCAGACAGTGGTTTGGGTCCTCAAAATATGATTATTATCTACAAAATAAGTATCAGAATGACTACGCGCCGGGTGATCAGCGGGGAAATCAAACAAGTCAAAACTGACATCGGCAGGCACAATTTCCGGAGTTTTAATAACATCCAAATCCTTAAAATAGGGAGCTTTGACTATGCGTTCCACAATTTCAGCAATGGGACTGCCTGTGGTTCGGGACAAATCGGGCATGCTCAAATAACGCTTCATACGCAAAGCATCTGCATCTTTTCGCTCCTCCAAGGTTTTGAGCATTTTATTTTCCTCGTCAGTTGGGATAATGTATTCTTTCATTTGATTTAGTGTAGCAAAGTAGATTAAAATTTGCTATAATGTGAGCAATGACAAAGGAGAACAAGACTAAAAAAGGCGGGTATAGCGCTGAAAATATTACCGTTTTGGAGGGTTTGGAGCCTGTCCGCCGTCGGCCGGGAATGTATATCGGCACCACCGGACCGGACGGCCTGCACCACCTAATTGTGGAGATTTTTGATAATTCCCGTGATGAGGCTATGGGTAATTTTGCCAATGATATTGAGGTGGCATTCCTGCCCGGCAATCGCATTAGGGTAGCTGACAACGGCCGAGGCATTCCGGTTGATATTCATAAGCAGACAAAAGTTTCCGCTCTGGAAACAATTTTGACAACTCTCCACGCCGGAGGAAAATTCGGGGGAGAGGGTTATAAAATTTCTGGAGGATTGCATGGTGTCGGCGCATCCGTAGTTAATGCTCTTTCCGTTTATATGAAAGCGGAAGTGCATCGAGACGGAGGGATGTATGTTCAGGAATATTCAAAAGGAAAGAGAAAGATGGCAGTAAAAAGAATTGGTCCCTCCAAGCTCCACGGCACTATTATTACTTTTGAACCAGATGCTGAAATATTTAAAGAAGGAATAAATTTTGATTTTGAAAGAATTGTTCATCATATGCGCCAGCAGGCTTATCTGGTAAGGGGCCTTAAAATATCTGTCTTGGATTTGCGGGAGGTGAAAATTAAAGATGATGAAGTATTTTATTTGAGAGACTTAAGGCTGGAAGCCCCGTCTATGACTTTTTATTTTGACGGAGGACTTATCTCTTTGATTAGATTTTACAATCACAACCAAAAACCAATCCATAAAAATATTTTTTATGTTGAAAAAATAAATGAAAAATTTGAGGGAGTGGAGGTGGCTTTGCAGTATGTAGATGACATATCGGCCCGAATTATGCCTTTTGCCAATAATATTTATACCAGTGAAGGTGGTACTCATATTACCGGTTTCAAAACTTCTCTAACCAGAACTCTGAACAATTACGCTAAAAAAAATAATCTTACCAAAAATGGAGATGATGTTTTCACGGGGGATGATGTTTTGGAAGGATTAACCGCTGTTATTTCGGTTAAGCTTCGGGAAATACAGTTTGAGGGACAAACCAAGGCCAAACTCGGCAGCGTGGAGGCCAGAGGCATGGTGGAGGGAGTTTTTGGAGAAGCTTTTGACGCCTTTTTGGAAGAAAATCCGGATGATGCTAGGGCCATAATTAATAAAGTAGTTTTGGCTTTGAGGGCACGAAAGGCAGCTAAAGCCGCCAAGGACTCAATTTTAAGAAAAGGGGCTTTAGAAGGTATGACTTTGCCGGGCAAACTGGCTGATTGCCAAAGCAAATCGGCTGAAGAGTCAGAGCTTTTCATTGTGGAAGGGGATTCAGCAGGAGGCACTGCCAAAACCGGCAGAGACAGGCGGACACAGGCTATATTGCCTTTGCGCGGCAAAATTTTAAATATAGAAAGAGCGCGTCTGGACAGAATGCTTGGTTCTGAACAAATTAAAAATTTGGTTGTAGCTTTGGGAACTGCCATAGGAGATACTTTTGATATTTCCAAACTTAGATATCATAAAGTAATAATAGCGACAGATGCCGATGTTGACGGCGCCCACATTCGCACTCTTATTTTGACTTTGCTTTACAGATATTTCAGACCCATTATTGACGGAGGTTATATTTACATCGCTCAGCCGCCACTTTATAAAATAAAGAAAGGAAAGGAAATATTTTATGCCTATAGCGATGATGAAAAAGCCAGAATAATAGGCCCCGCCTCCGCCGAAGCTTCCAACTTCGCTGAAGCTACGATGGACAAGTCGGCGGGCGAAGAAAGATTTGAAAACGAGGAAATTGGGCAAACAGAAGAAAATGAATCCGAAAATGAAACCTCTAAGCTCTCAGCTAAAACCTCTAGGCTGTCTGTTCAAAGATACAAAGGTTTGGGCGAAATGAATGCCGAAGAGCTTTGGGAGACCACAATGGATCCAAAAAGAAGAATTCTAAAACAAATAAATGTTGATGACGCCCAAGAAGCCGACCGCATTTTTGACATCCTTATGGGCACAGATGTCCCCGCCCGCAAAAGCTTCATCCAATCCAACGCCAAACTGGCCACTATTGATATTTAGTTATAAAGTTCGGCTTGTTTTCTTCTAAAATATTTTTTCTTTAATTCTTTATTTTTCTCATCCTCCTCTTCATTTTCAGATCTCGGAAAAAGCCTCGCTATTTCTTCATAAGTAACTCCGTAACATTCTCTTAAAAATTTTTCTGTTACTTCTTCAAAGCCAGCTATTGTACTAAAACCAGTTTCAACTTCCTTTGCCTGTCGTCTCATTTGTCTAATAATATCTTCGATTATGAACGATAATTTAATTAATTCGGTGTTTGTTAATTCTATCCCCAAATCATGTTCAATCAACTTTTTCATAAATTCCAAATTTTTTCTGTGGGTTTCTTCGTAATATGGATTACCTTCAATCTCGTGACGAGTTTCTTTTTGATGATTTAGATTTTCCATTTTCTTATTTTTTATCTTTTATTTCTTTTTGGAGAAGTTCTAGGAATTTTTGAGGAGACATGAGCCCAATGCTTCCTTTGTCAGCACCTTCGCTGGCGCTTCGGGATTCAACAGTGACTTCTTTTGATTCAATTTCTTTGTCACCAAGAACTATCCAATAAGGAATTTTTTCGTTTTTGGCGGCGCGGACTTTTTTACCCAAATTTTCATCTTCCAAATCAACTTCGGCGCGAATGCCGTTTTCTTTTAACAAATCATAAACTTCTTGCGCGTAAGCGTTGTGCGATTCGCGCACCGGTATTACTTTAACCTGCACAGGCGATAACCAAAGAGGAAAGTTGCCGGCATAGTGTTCTATCAAAAGTCCTATGAATCTTTCAAAAGAACCAAACAAGGCGCGATGAAGCATATAAGGTCTTTCTTCTTTGCCTTCATTGTTTGTAAAAACCATATTAAATCTTTCGGGCAGATTAAAATCAAATTGGAGAGTGGAACATTGCCATTCTCTACCCAAAACATCTTTAATTTTGAAATCAAGTTTGGGTCCATAAAAAGCCGCTTCTCCTAATTCTTCTTTGAAATCAAGTTTTTTATCTTTGGCTACTTCTCTTAAAACATTTTCTGTAAATTCCCAACCAGCGTCATTGCCGGCATATTTATCTTTATTTTTTGGATCTCGCAAAGAAAGATAAACTTTCACTTTATCAATATCAAATCCAAAAGATTTATAAATGAAAAGAATAAAATCTATAACTTTTTTAAGCTCATCCTCAACCTGATCCTTTCTGCATATAATATGGGCATCATCTTGAGTAAAACCTCTGACTCTAACCAAACCCGAAAGCTCTCCTTTCTTTTCAAATCTATAAACCGTGCCGCATTCAGCCCAGCGGAGGGGAAGTTCTCTATAGGATTTAGGATTATTTTTATAAATTTGAACATGAAAAGGGCAATTCATGGGCTTAAGCAAATATTCTTCAGAGTTTTCCGCTTTTTTGTTTTGTTGTTTTTCTTCCAGACTTTGCCCAGCTTCCATGGGTGGATACATTGATTTGTTATAAAAACCCCAATGTCCCGAAGTTTCCCAAAGCACTCTGTTGCCTATATGAGGTGTTCTTACTAAACCGTAGCCATTTTTTAAATGCTCTTCGTACCAAAAATTTTCAATAATTCTCCACAACAAAGCGCCTTTGGGGTGCCATAAAGGAAGTCCCAAACCAACAACTTCGTCAATATGAAAAAGATCTAATTCTTTGCCCAATTTTCTATGGTCTCTTTTTTTAGCCTCTTCCTGATTTTTTAAGTGTTCTTCAAGCTCCTCTTTTGATTCAAAAGCCAGTCCGTAAATGCGGGTGAGCATCTTATTTTTTTCATCGCCGCGCCAATAAGCGCCTGCGATGTGAGTAAGTTTAAAAGCTTGCGGGTCAATTTCTTTGGTAGAACCAACATGAGGACCAGCGCAAAGATTATCAAATTCTCCTGATTTATAAAAACTGACTTTGCCTGCCCTGAGCGCAGTCGAAGGGGTTTCTCCATCTTTCAAATTATTTATAAGTTCTGTTTTATAAGGATCATTTTTGTAAAATTTGAGAGCTTCATCAAATTCCATATCATGCTGTTCAAATTTTATATTTTCTTTTATGAGCTCCTTAATTCTCTTTTCCAACTTCGGCAAAATTTCTGGACTAATTATCTCAGGTAAGTCGTAATCTTGGTAAAAACCATTTTCAATAACTGGTCCCACTCCCAGTCTCACCTCCGGATACGACTCCTGCACCACCATACTCATAAGGTGCGACAGGGAATGCCTAATTTTTTCAATTTGTTCAGTTTTTGCCATATTTAAATATTATAACTTCTTGGCTTTTTCGGCAATGAGAGTCTTTTCGCCGTTGCGGAGGGAGACGCGGGCTTTGACGGCAATGCATTGGTCGGGAACAAAAATGCTAGAAAATTCTTGGAGAACGCGGGGGAAGACAACCAATTCAATTTCATCGGTTAAATCAACAAATTTTATAAAAAACATTTTGTCGCCGTTTTTGGTAAGAATATCGCGCATATTTTCTATGAGGCCGCCGACTACTACTATTTCATTTTCTTTTGACTTTTCTTTTATATTTTTAATCGTGTTTTTTTGAGCCAAGAGTTTTTCCTTGAATTGCTCCAATGGATGCCCTGAAACATACAAACCCAAAAGTTCTTTTTCCCAAGCTAGTTTTTCAGCCGGAGTAGCCGGATTTGCAGGCGTTAAATGAATAGGAGAATAGTCTCCTGAAACAGCAACAGAGGAAAAGAGAGATTCCTGGTCTTTATTGCCAGCTGATTCTTTGCTGTATTCCAAAAATGTTTCCGTGTTAGCGAGCATTTTACCCCTTTCTCCAAAATTATCAAAAGCGCCGGACTTGACCAAAGCTTCCAAAGATTTTTTGTTTAAATTTCTGTCCTGAATTCTGATTAAAAAATCTTCCATTGATTTGAATTTGCCTCTTTCTTTTCTTTCAGCAGTTATTGTGTGTGAAATTCCTTCGCCAAAATTCTTTATTGTCGTTAATCCAAATCTTATGGTTTCTTTACTATCTTTTACTTCCTTTTTGATTAAAGTAAAGTCAGAATAACTTTCATTTATATCCGGTGGCAAAATTTCAATGTTCATTCTTTTGCATTCGGCTACGGACTGAGCCACTTTTTCGGTATCTCCTGATTCAGTCGAAAGCACCGAAGTCATATATTCTCCGGGAAAATTTGCTTTGAGATAGGCGGTTTGATAAGCCACTCTCCCATAGGAAACAGAGTGGGCTTTGTTAAAACCATAAGCGGCAAAGGGTTCTATCCAGCTCCAAATTTCTTTGGCTTTCTTTTCATTCCACTTTGAATATTCCATACAACCTTTTATGAACTTCTCTCTTTGTTCCTGCATTTCTTTGGGAATTTTTTTGCCGACCGCTTTGCGAAATTTATCAACCTCGCCCCAAGTATAGCCGGCTAAATTATGGGCCATCATCAACAAATCATCCTGATAAACCAAAATGCCATAAGTTTTTTTGAGTATTGGCTCCAGGGCCGGATCAAGATAGGTGATTTTGGAAGGATCATGCTTGCGTTCTATATAATTTGGAATAAATTGCATCGGTCCCGGACGGTACAAGGCTACCATAGCGTTTATATCGTGTATAGAAGTAGGCTTGAGTTCTACCAAAAATCGGGTCATACCGTCGCCATTGAGCTGAAAAAGATCCTCTGTTTCCCCCCGAGCTAACATTTCAAATGTTTTCTTATCGTCAATCGGCATTTTGTCCAAATCTATTTCTGTCTCTTTTGTTTTTTTAGCTAAAGCAATAGTGGCCGCAATAATGGAAAGATTTTTTAGCCCCAAAAAATCAAATTTCAAAAGCCCGGCGCCGTTTTCATCTACACTGTACATATCATATTGAGTAATTATTTTGCCTTCGCCTTTTGGATCATATTGAAGAGGAGTAAAGTCGGTTAAATCGGTTGGGCTGATAACTACGCCAGCCGCATGCACTCCGATATGTCTGGCGCAGCCTTCAATTTTTTTGGCCATATCTATTATTTTTTTTGAATCGGCGTCTTTTTTATAAAGCTCTGCCAGTTCCGGCACTTCAGCTAGAGCGCGATCAATGGTCATAGGAAAACCTTGCTGGCCCATGGGGATAAGTTTGGCTATTTTGTCTCCAATGGTGTAGGCAAAACCAAGAGCCCGAGCCGTGTCCCTTACACTGCCGCGAGCCATCATAGTGCCAAAAGTGCCTATTTGGGCTACTTTATCCTCGCCATATTTTTTCTTGACGTATTCCACTATTTCATCGCGCCTGTTATCCGCAAAATCTATATCTATGTCCGGCGCGGAGGGCCGGTCCGGATTCAAAAATCTTTCAAAAGGTATTTCGTATTCCAACGGGTTTATATTTGTAATATTGGAAGCGTAGGTTGCCAGCGATCCAGAGACCGATCCTCTTATGTTTGTTAATATGCCGTGCTCATGAGCGTAATTCATTAAGTCAGCCACCACCAAAAAATACGGGCAATACCCTTTTGTTACTATGATATTGAGCTCGTATTCCAGTCTTTCTATCACCTCTTTGCTCCGCGGCAGGCCGCGTTTTTCCAATCCGCTGTAAGCTAGATCGCGCAATTCTTCGTTATAACTCTTTCCAGACTCCACCTTCAAGTCGGGGAAAGACCATCTACCTAATTCCAATTCCAAATTGCAAAGAGCGGTAATTTTATGGTTGTTGAAAATTGCTTCTGGCATATTCTTAAACCTTTCCCCAATTTCAGCTTCCGAGAGAAAAGAGAAATCCTCATCTTCATTATCCCAAGCACCCCTTTCGCCATTACTCTGCGGAGCACCTTGACTTACCGCCATTAAAGTATTTTTAGCTTCTTTGTCTTCCGGCGCGATATAATAAACATCGTGAGCAGCCACGATTCCAATTGAATTTTCTTTGGCAAACTCTGCCAAGATATCCATATGTTCGTTATGTCCAGACAGCTCCGGATGTTTAGTGATTTCAATGTAAAAATCGCCATCATCATTTCCATCAAAAATTTTTTTATATTTCTGCACCAACTCTCTGGCCAGTTCCACATTTTTATTTCTTAAAGCGGTGGAAATGTCCCCGCTCCAGGACGAAGAAATGCAGATGAGTCCTTCCGAATACTTCTTTAAAATTTCAAAATCAATACGCGGTTTATAATAAAATCCTTCCAAATAAGATGCTGACACTAATTTCAAAAGATTTTTATAACCTGTTTCATTTTTGCAAAGCAAAATCAATCTGAATCTATCTTTATCAATACCGGCCTGTTTGTCAAATCGGGTGCGGCCGGCCAGATAAGCGTCCACGCCAATAATCGGCTTAATGCCGGCTTTTTTGCACTCCTTATAAAATTCAATAGCGCCGTACATATTGCCGTTATCTGTCAGCGCCAAAGCTTCCATCTCCTCCTTTTTAGCCGCTTCTATAAGCTCTGGAATCTTAGGTAAAGCTTGAAGCAGGGAATAGTGGGAGTGGGTATGGAGATGAGTAAATTTCATATTGGCATTATAATACAAAAGACCTCATCCCCAAACCCTTCCCCTTGCTAAGGGGAAGGGGGCTCCGCCATATTTAAAGTTAAGTTATAATTCATACATGATCTACATAATTGGGATTGACGAAGCGGGGAGAGGGCCCTTGGCGGGACCTATAACTTTGTCGGCATTTCTAGCCCCTCAAAATTTGAGAAGCAAGCTTATAAAAATACTGGGTGGCAAAATAAAAGATTCAAAGCAGTTTTCTCCAAAAAGAAGAAAAGAAATTTATAAAGAATTTTTGAAATTAAGGAAAAATCCCACTTCGCTAAAGCTTCGCGGGACAAGAAAAATAAATTTTAAAGTCTCCCACATTTCAAATAAGATAATAGACAAAAAAGGAATTTCTTATGCGACAGGATTGGGAATAAAAAGATGTTTAAAAAAATTACAACACACTTTACAAAACTCAAAGGGCACCTTTGATACTTTTAATATTAAGTTGGATGGTCTGCTCAAAGCGCCAAAAGAATTTAAAAATCAAAAAACCATAATTGGAGGCGATAGTAAAGATATTTTTATTGCCTGTGCCTCCATTGTCGCCAAAGTCCGCCGCGACCGCCTAATGTGCCGCCTGGGCGGGAAATTCCCTCTCTATATGTTTCCAATTCACAAAGGGTATGGTACAAAGCTCCATTACTCCCTCCTCCTCAAACACGGTCTTTCCGAAATCCATCGCAAAAGTTTTTGTAAGAAACTTTCTCAAACCTAACCTCCCTAACCCTCCTTATTTTAAGGAGGGAACCGCGCAACAAGTTCCACTCAACGGCTGAATAATAAATAGTAGTCACCCCCTCCTTAAGGTAAGGAGAGGGACGGGGAGAGGTTAGAATATTTGACTAAATAATACTTTTTGTGTTATTTTCTGTTTAGATAGGAGAACAGATTGAAAATAGTATACGGAAGTACTCGTGCTGTTTTGTTGATCGGAAATCTGGTGTTAAAGTTCCCGAGCGCTGAACCGTTTGGATGGATAATCAAAACCGTCGTCAAGAGACTGCTTAGGGGTGATTTGAATTCCATCTCCAGAATTGTCAAAACCGACTGGGTTGCGTTCTGCAAAGGGCTACACCAGAACCAAACTGAGTATAAATGTTGGAGACGCTGCCGCGCGCCCTTCCTTGCCCCAACATACTTTTCTCTGTTTGGTTTGGTAAACATACAGAAAAGAGAGTTTGGAGAAGAACTCACCATTAAGGATTGGTTGCGCGTGGTTGGAGAGATGGGAAGGAACACGGGTGGAGATATCGGCGAATTGGATCCGCATTACTACACGGGCGAAAACTTTGTCAAAAAGAGCCCATCGGAATATTGCCTAATTGACTACGGCGATAATGATTGTACCAATTCGTCATCATTTTCTGGGTATGTGCTTAAATGGCACAAGGAACTCACTGAGATCCTGTGTACCAAAGAACCGCCGCCAGTAGTGTAAATAACATCTGCTGGCGGTTTCCTTTTATATAAAATCATATATTGCCTTATTTTGGGAAATATATTAATATAGAACCATGGTAGTTCGAATGAGACATAATAGGAGCCAAAGGGGCAATACAAGGAGTCATCATGCTTTGGTGGCCCCGGCTTTGACTTTATGCAAAGAATGCGGCAGTCCAAAAGCCCAGCATTCAGTTTGCTCTGTCTGTGGTAAATACAAAGGCAGGCAGGTTGTAGATGTTCATGCTAAAATTGCCAAGAAAGAAAAGAAAGCTAAAGAAAAAGCAAAGGCTAGCAAATAGTTTTGGATTTGTTAAAATATTGTAATGGCTAATCGGCACCTTGCAAGATCAACAGTTCTTCAAACTCTCTACGAGTGGGATTTTAGCGGTCAAAAAATAAATCCCGACGAAGTACTGACGAGAGATACTTTGGAATTTGCTCCCGGCGTTCAATCCGAGCATTTTATGAAAAGTCTTTTGAATGGAGTAATTTCCAAGCAAAAAGACCTTGACAATGTTATCACCAAAGCCGCTCCCGAATGGCCCATTGAAAAAATAAGCGTAATGGACAGGAATATACTGCGCCTCGGCCTTTACGAGCTTCTATTCGCCGACAGGGAACAAGTGCCGCCCAAAGTAGCTATCAATGAAGCCATAGAACTGGCTAAGAAATTTGGCGGAGAAACCAGCGGCAAGTTTGTCAACGGCGTTCTTGGCGCTGTCTACAAGGAAATGGGCGAACCAGGCAAAGACGCAAAAAGCGCCGACCAAAAACCGGTCACCAAGGAAACTTTGGTTGGGGCGGTTGTTTATGCTCGCCATAAAGGAGAAGTCTATGTGGCTTTAGTCCATGATGTTTTCGGCCATTGGACTCTGACTAAAGGGAAATTAAAAGAAGGAGAGAGTGAAAAAGAAGCTGTTGTGCGCGAAGCCAAAGAGGAACTTGGCATAGAAATAAAGCCGAAAGATCGCCTTGGTGAAAATAGCTACGAGACTTTTCATCCGGAAAAGGGCAAATTAAAAAAACATATTGTATACTTTTTAGCTGAAGCGCCGTTTGAAGACTTAACTCTTGAAAACAAAGAAAAGAAAGGCGGACTTGATGATGTTAAGTGGTTTAAATTAGTGGAAATACTTGACTTGAATTTTTATGATGATATTTTGCCTATAGTGACCAAAGCCATAAATCTGTTAGTTAAAAGTTAAAAGTACAAAGTTTATGAACGAAAAAGATTTTTCAGAATTTGAAGGAAGGATAGGAATAAAATTTAATAATCAAGAAATACTAAAACAAGCGTTCACTCATCGCTCTTTTTTGAATGAACATAAAAATTTAAAGGGCAAGCACAATGAGCGGCTTGAATTTTTGGGTGATGCGGTGCTTGAACTTGTTATTACCCATTATTTATACGATGAATATCCTAACAAAAACGAAGGAGATATGACTTCTATTCGTAGCGCTTTGGTTAATGCCCAAACTTGCGCTGAGGTGGCTAAAAAATTAAATATCAATGATTATTTGTTTCTCTCCCGAGGTGAAGCCAAAGATATAGGCCGAGCGCGACAATACATATTGGCTAACGCTTTAGAAGCAATTATCGGAGCTATTTATATTGACTTAGGTTATGAAAAGGCAAAAGGTTTTATTTTGGAGCATATCGCCCCCATGACAGATCAAGTAGTGAAAGAAGAACTTTGGGCAGACGCCAAAAGCAAATTCCAGGAAAAAGCGCAGGATATAGAGGGAACAACCCCGTCATACAAAACTATAAAAGAAATCGGCCCTGACCATGATAAAAAATTCACCGTCGCCGTCTTTGTTGGTGAAAAAATAGTAGCCGAAGGCGAAGGTGACTCTAAACAAGGTGCCGAACAATCCGCCGCCAGAAATGCTTTGAAAGAAAAAAACTGGTAAAATGTTTGTATGTTAAAAAGTTTGGAGATAAGCGGGTTTAAAAGTTTTGCTAAAAAGACAGAACTAAATTTTAAATCGCCCATCACGGCTATCGTAGGACCAAATGGAAGCGGCAAAAGCAATGTTGCCGAGGCTTTTCGTTTTGCCCTAGGAGAACAGTCCGTGAAGTCAATGCGCGGCAAGCGCGGTGAAGATTTGATATGGAACGGCTCATCCGAGATGAGCCGTTCTAACAGAGCTGTAGTAAAGCTTGTTTTTGATAATACAAAAAATAATTTCAACATTAAAGATAACAAACTGGATTTTGAAGAGTTAATTATAGAAAGAATAGTCAACAGAGATGGCGGTAATGAGTATTATTTAAATGGTTCATTGGTAAGATTGAAAGATATCATTGAACTGCTGTCGCAGGCCCACATAGGCGCTTCCGGACACCATATAATTTCACAGGGAGAAGCTGACAGGATACTTTCAGCCAATATCAAGGAAAGAAAAGAAATAATAGAAGACGCTTTGGGACTCAAAATTTACCAGTATAAAAGAGAAGAAAGTGAGAGAAAATTACTGAAAACGGAAGAAAATATAAAACAAGTAGAGTCGTTAAGGAGGGAAATAGCGCCCCATATAAAATTTCTCAAAAAACAAGTGGAAAAAGTTGAGAAAGCTGAAGAACTTAGAGTAAAGCTCACAAAATTTTATAGGGAATATTTGAAACGCGAGCAAATTTATTTGGAAGCAGAAGAAGAAAAAATAGAAACAGAAAGAAAACCACTGGCCGAGAAATTGCGTCAGCTTGAAAAAGAAATGGATAAGGCCAAGGAAATTTTAGATAAGTCATCAAAAAAAGATGAGAAAAGTCAGGATTTGATAAAGGTTGAAAATAAAATAAAAGAAGAGAGAGAAAACAAGGACAAACTTTATAGGGAGATGGGTAAAACAGAGGGGGAAATATCGGCCAACCAGAGAAATATGGAAAAGATAAAGACAGAAATGAGATCAGAAGAAAGCAAAATGGTGCCACTTAAGGAAGTGGAAGAATTGGAGAAAGAAATATCGGCCTATTTGGAAATCACAAAAATAATCCAAAAAATAAGGGAATTCATAGGCAAGCATAAAACAGGATTATACCCTTCGACAGGCTCAGGGCAAGAAAATTTAGAAAAGTTGGAAAAATTACAAATAGATTTGGAAAAAGATAAAATAAAATTTGAGGAAAAAATATTGGAAATAGATAAAAAACTTTTAGAGCTCGATTTTAAATACAACGAAATAAAAAATTCTATTGAAAAGGAAAAAGATACAGAAAGAGATGCTGAAAAAAATATTTTTAGAATTAGCGCCGAGCAAAGCGAATTTAGAAACAAAATAGAATTTATAAAAGAAAAAGAACACCGACTGGCGATAGAAGAGAATGATTGGAAAAGAGAAATTCAAGAAGGCGGGGTGTTATTGGGGACGGCTATTATTGGGTTTGAAAATGATGAACTTGATACGGACGAATCCCACTTCGCTGAAGCTTCGCGGGATCTCCAACTCGAAAAAAGAAAGGAGTTGGAGAAAATGAAAATAAGGCTTGAGGAGTTGGGAGGTGCTGGTGGTGTTGAAGTAACTAAAGAATATCGAGAAACTCTGGAAAGAGATGAGTTTTTATCAAAAGAACTAGAAGATTTGAAAAAATCGGCTGAGTCTTTGGAAATTCTTATAAAAGAACTTTTAGAAAAACTGGATGTGGAATTCAAGCAAGGTATAGAAAAAATAAATGAAAAATTTCAAGATTTTTTTGTTTTGATGTTTGATGGTGGCAATGCTACATTAAAAGTTATAAAGAGTGAGAAAAAGAGAAATAAAATCACAGAGTTCGAAGAGGAACTTGTCCCGCGAAGTCCTGATGAAATACAGGACGAAGTGGGAGAGGCGGGAATCGAGATAGACGTCTCATTACCGCGAAAAAGAACAAAAGGACTGGAAATGTTGTCTGGCGGCGAGAGAGCTTTGACATCAATCGCTTTGCTTTTTGCCGTCTCTCAAGTCAATCCGCCGCCTTTTATTATTCTAGACGAAACCGATGCGGCGCTTGACGAAGCCAACTCCAAAAAATACGGTGATATGATTGAGTCGCTCTCGCGCATCTCCCAGCTCATACTCATCACCCACAACCGCGAAACAATGTCCCGCGCCGGTGTGATTTATGGTATTACTATGGGTAGAGATGGGGTATCAAGATTATTATCAATAGCGTTCGATGAGGCAGTTGCAGTAGCGAAATAAATTAAACCAATTTAAAGTCAAGAGTTTTGCGAGTGAGGTCGGCAGAGATTAGTTTGACACGGATAGAGTCGCCGAGAGAAAATTTGGTTTTGGTGCGCTCGCCGACAATAGCGTAATTTTTTTGATCAAGTTTGTAATAATCGTCATCGAGATCTTTAATACGCACTAATCCCTCAACTTTAGTCTCGGGATCTTCGACATACATACCCCATTCTGTCACGCCGGAAATAACACAATCAAATTCTTTTCCGATTTTATTTTGCATAAATTCCACTTGTTTGTATTTGATGCTTTCGCGCTCGGCTTCTTGAATTATTATTTCTTTTTCACTGGCTTCCTGGGCAATCTTTTCAAACTTAGCAAATTCATTTTTAGGAATTTGTTCGTTATCCAAATATCTAGACAAAATTCTATGAACCATTAAATCTGGATAGCGGCGGATGGGAGAAGTAAAATGGGTATAATATTCAAAAGCCAAACCAAAGTGGCCTATGTTTTTTGTTGAGTATTCAGCTTTGGCCATACTACGAATAGTTGCCGTCTTAATGAGAGATTCTGAAGCATGGCCTTCTATTTGTTTAAGTAAAATATTTATATCTTTAGCCGACACTTCGCCGTTTGTAATAGGCAGATCGTGTCCCAAAGCTCTGACGAAAATTGCCAGTTCTTGAATTCTTTCCATTTTTGGCAGTGCGTGGACACGGAATATGCCAGCACCTGCTATTTTGCTTGCCCCGCGTAGCTTTCGCGAAGTGGGGTCACTTATAAATTTAGCCACTTCTCTGTTTGCCAGAAGCATCCACTCCTCAATCATTTTCATTGTGTCCAGTCGCGGTTTTTTATAAATTCTAATAGGCTTACCTTCGTTATCCAATTCAAACTTAACTTCATCTGTTTCAAATTCTATGGCGCCGTTCTTTTTGTTTTCGGCTCTGTAAATATTGGCGATGCGATTGAGATTTTGCAAAGCATCTTTCAAAACCCCACCCGGCCTCCGGCCACCCTCCCCTTGATCAGGGGAGGGAATACCACCAACCTCGAGTTCCGCGCCTTCCCTCTCTTGAACAAGGAGAGGACCACGCGCAGCGAGGGGTGAGGTTAGTACCTCCTGCGCCTCTTCATAACTAAACCTTTTATTAGAATTTATTATTGTTTTGCCAAACCATCTGTCCAAGATTTTGCCAGTTTCTTTTTCAATATCAAAAACAGCGGAAAAGGCTAGCCTATCCACATTAGGCACTAAAGAACAAAGGCCGTTGCTTAAAATTTCAGGAAGCATGGGTATAGTCCTGTCCACCAAATAAGTTGAGAAACTTCTCTCCCGAGCTTCTCTGTCAAGAGCCGTGCCGGGTTTTACAAAATGAGAAACATCGGCAATGTGTGCACCCACCCTAATCTTGCCATCACCCAAATCTTCATAAGAAAGTGCGTCGTCAAAATCTTTGGCATCTTTGGGGTCAATAGTAAAAGTGGTTATATTTCTAAAATCTCGTCTGTCTGAAGTGGCAAAGGGCGTCTTTTGGGACTGGGGCATTTCAAAGACGCCCTTTGCCACTTTTTCCGCTTCTCTTTCAACCTCGGGAGAAAAATTGTAAAGAATGCCTTTATCCAAAAGTATAGATTGCATCTCCGTCTCATGCTCGCCCCTTTTGCCGATTATAGAAATAATTTTGCCTTTTGGATTGAGATTGGGGTTGGGGTTTGTCCAATTTATTTCTACTAAAACTTTTGTATCTTCTTCAATCTGCCCGAAGTCCGACATCGGGCCAATATCAACTTTTTTGTAAAATTTAAAATCATCTGGTACAAAAACAAAACTTTGTCCCAATTTTTCTATCGTGCCTACAAAATTTATTTTATTTCTTTTTATAATTTTAATGATTCTACCCTTTTTTCTATCCCGATCTTTACCTATAATTTCTACTTCCACTTCATCTTTATCAAGCGCGCAGTTTAAGTTTTCTTCAAAAACTATAATGTCATCTTTTTCTCCTTCAATTATAACAAAACCAATCGGTTTAGCCGTAATTTTTATAATACCTGTTAATTTCCTCTTGCCCGCCATAGCTTTCTTTGACCCTCCGTAGCCTTGTGCGAAGGGGGTAGCGAAGGCTGGGTTGCTTGATTTCTTTTTATGCATATGGGATCATATTAACATAGTCTATAAATTTTTAATTAAAATTTATGTTTTCAATAAAAGAATCATTAAAGTTTGGCTGGGAAAAATTTAAGGCAAATTTAGAAATCAGTCTCTTAACCACACTTCTTATGGTAGCGGTAGGATCTTTAACTGGCAAAGAAGATATGGTATTGGGGTGGTTGTTTGCTTTCGCGCTTGTAGTATTTTTGATAATTATAAGGATTGGCTATACTAAAATATTTCTAAGAATTCATGATGGAGAAAGCCCGAAGTTTACAGAAATATTTCAAGAATACAAGACCTTTTGGAGATATCTTGGAGTATCAATATTGATGTCGCTTGCAGTTTTGGGTGGTTTAATACTTCTCATAATTCCAGGCATAATTTGGGCTGTCAGGTTTTCTTTTTCACCTATCATCGTAGTGGACACCAAATTGGGACCAGTGGCATCTATGAAAGAAAGTTATGCTATAACTAAAGGAAGTTTTTGGCATTTATTTTTCTTCTGGATAGTTTTGGCGCTTGTAAATTTGTTGGGATTAATCTTGTTCGGGGTGGGACTTTTGATAACTGTTCCGCTAACCGTCCTTGCCACCGTTTATGTTTACAGAGAATTATCCAAAGCAAAAGCTGGTCTTATGCAAACAGCTTCTCCACAACAAACTTGACTTGCGTTACAAAATGAATATAATGGGCAACACTCCCCATAAGGGAGTGTTTTAGAGTTCGTTGACATACCAAGAAATATAAGTACAAGAAAAAGAACTACTCGTTTTGAGCCTGGGTAAGGTTTGATGAGTAGT